>Ga0209992_10000219_pt1 | contig 80689 bp, 67 predicted proteins | sample 2SBtaG_2_FD_182564 | JGI IMG/M metagenome (GOLD analysis project Ga0209992, IMG submission 182564) | Deep subsurface microbial communities from Kolumbo volcano to uncover new lineages of life (NeLLi) - 2SBTROV12_ACTIVE470 metaG (SPAdes)... | ecosystem: Environmental > Aquatic > Marine >... | reverse complement strand
GTAACAAAACTTGCAACGCCTTGCATGAAACTGAGATAATCCCCGCCTCGAAATTTAAGCGAGGTTTAAGGAGTGGTGCTTATTGGACACTAAATAGGCACGAGTCAATGGGTAGGCTGGTAAGGCAACAGTGCACTGCCCCTAACATGATTAAGTTGTGATATAAGCAAATATGGCTGAAAAACGTAATATCTTTTTAGTTGGCCCAATGGGTGCTGGCAAAAGTACCATCGGTAGACATCTGGCAGACGAACTTCACCTAGACTTTTTTGATTCTGATCAGGAAATTGAGCGCCGTACAGGTGCTGATATCGCTTGGATCTTTGATCTTGAAGGCGAAGACGGTTTCCGAGCGCGCGAAGAAAACGTCATTAATGATTTGACAGATAAGCAAGGTATCGTGCTTGCCACAGGCGGCGGCTCTATAGTCACTAAAGCTGTGCGTAATCGTTTATCTGCCCGTGGTATTGTTGTTTACCTACAAACAACAATCGACAAGCAAGTTGCCCGTACACAACGCGACAAACGTCGCCCTTTGCTGCAAAACGAAGATCCAGAACAAGTACTTCGCGATCTTGCAGAAATGCGCAACCCGCTTTACGAAGAAGTTGCTGATTACATTGTTGATACAGACGACCAAAGTGCGCGTGCTGTAGCAAATCAAATTATCAGTAAGATCGGTCTATAAATAAACTTATGTATTAGGAGGTGCTACGCCCATGTCAACCTTAACTGTGGAACTTGGAGAACGTAGCTATCCTATACAGATAGAGGCTGGGCTGCTTTCGCAACCTGGCCTTTTTAGTGCCTACATAAAAGGCCCGCTTGCCGTTATTGTAACCAACGAAACCGTTGCGCCCCTTTACTTAGAAACCGCTAAGGCGGCATGTGGCGACGTTCACGTTGAAACCATTATCTTGCCTGACGGTGAGCAGCATAAAAATTTAGCGCAGTTCGAAGTTGTGATGACCCGCCTTCTTGAGCTTAACGCCGCCAGAGATACCACGCTAATAGCATTAGGTGGCGGCGTAATCGGTGACCTTACCGGTTTTGTTGCAGCAACCTATCAAAGGGGCGTGCCTTTTATTCAGGTTCCTACTACATTACTTTCTCAAGTAGACTCATCGGTTGGCGGAAAAACGGCGGTAAACCACCCTCTAGGTAAAAACATGATTGGTGCATTTTACCAACCTGTTTATGTTGCTATCGATACCGACTCGCTGGCGACACTACCGCCAAGAGAATTTGCTGCCGGTATGGCAGAAGTAATTAAATACGGCATCATTTACGATGCTGACTTTTTCACTTGGCTTGAAGAAAACGTAAATGCACTCACTTCACTAAACACAAGCATCCTAACCCAAGCTATTTCCCGCTGTTGTGAAATTAAAGCCGATGTTGTTGCTAAAGACGAGCGAGAAGGTGGTCTGCGCGCCATTCTCAATTTAGGCCACACGTTTGGACACGCAATTGAAGCAGAGCAAGGGTATGGCAATTGGTTACATGGCGAAGCGGTGGCCGCTGGTACTATAATTGCTTGTAAAGCTGCAGAAGGTTTATCGTGGTTTTCAGCGTCAGAAACACGTCGCGTGTCTGCGCTATTTGAAGCGTTTGCATTGCCTGTTAAAGGGCCAAGTAGCATGACTAAAGACGACTACGTTAAGCACATGAAACGCGATAAAAAGGTGGAAGCAGGCAATATTCGTTTTGTCCTTCCCCAAGGTATTGGCAAAGCGGTGGTCACCAAGGACGTTACCGACGACATTCTAACTGACATTCTTGCTTAGCCTAACTATCGCAACATACTAGCAGCGATTGCACCGCTATAGGGTAGTGCCCCAGAAGCGATGACATGATCATTTTTTGCACCCAATGCACTTCTAGATCTGTCATTCAGGTAGAAGTATAGCGCGGCTAGTCATAGGTTTAACAGTATCGGTTAATAAGGGCAAACTCCCATGCAAAGCGAGCTGCATGATCGTTTGGAATACTTGGTCAATTACTCCTCTCAGCTGATCTTTGTCAGCGGCGAGTCTATTGCTCAACAACAAAAAACCCTTGAAGCCTTCGTATTTCAACAGCACGACGATACTGAAATTGCGTATTTAACCGCGCAAGAAAATATGGAGCCGTCGGATTATCGCCGCCAACTCTGTCGGCAGCTGCTCGGGCAAGTCGTGGGCAGTTTCGTTAGACCCCTCAATGAATTACTTTCCGACTTGAATAGCCATGAAGGGCCTATTCTTATAGCCATAACGCAGGCACATAACCTTCCTGATGCCCTGCTGCAAGAGTTATGGGACCTTGTCTTACAGAGCCGGTTTGCGGGCAACAAGCAGCATCTAAATGTGCTTTTGTTTGCGAACAACGAGTGGGCAGAACGCGCTAAGCAGTGGCTTCCTGCAAAAAATACCGAAACGCCGCTTATTATTAGTAGTCAGTCAGTCATGAGTGAGCAACCAAACGTTGAGTCTGAGCTCGACAAGATGATTGCTTCAAGGAGAGAAGCCTTTCAAGCGCATTTAGAGAACAGGCAGCGTGAAAACACGCTAACTTTTCACAACCCGCTAAAGGCCACATGGTTCTATGTATCAGTTGTATGTGTCTTTCTGCTCACTTTTTCTGGCTTAGTTTATTGGCAGTATGGCGATAAACTAGCGTCGCTGTTTTCACCGATAGAACAGCAAAATAGTACTGAAAGTGAAGCTTTGCTAGTTGCGCCTGGTTCGGCCTATAAGACCCTTATGGATAGTAATGCACAAGACACAGAAGAGAGCATTACTGGAGACATTGCAGGTGACATTGATAAAAGCAACATAAACGGCAGTGAATCTGAAAATGACGCTGAAATTCAAACTGCTAACGTAGAATTAGTGTCAGACCCAAATTCAACACTTCGTAAAAACAAAAGCTCGGGCAGCGTTTCAACTAAAGACGACACACTTATAACAGACTGGAACGCCGCTGTATCATCGCTTCCTGCGCAACCACCTTCTTCAGAACAGCAAGGCAATACGGCTACGGCAATGAATAACCCGCTTGAAGAAGAGCAAACAAGTAGCGAAGAAAGTGTTAGTGCAACTAACAATCCCCGTGATTCTGTGAGCGAAGCGTCAGCCGAAAGTAACAATGCCGAGAGTAACAATACGGTAAGTGAAAACATAAAAGGCACTCCTTCACAAAGTAACTGGATAACGGCCAACGACTACGCTATTCAAATGCTTGCTATGAAGGATGAATCTGTTCTCAAGGCCTTTTTACGCGAAAATGGCTTGGTTGAACATACCCGAATTTATAAAACCTTTCGCTATGGTGGCGCGTGGTTCGTAGTAGTTAACAAGAACATTTATGCTTCGTTATCGCAAGCGCAACAAGCACGAACAGATTTACCCGAATACCCAGGCAAACAAAATGCTTTTATAAAGCGAGGAAACCAAATCCTCTCTGAAATGGGTAAAGCGCAAAATTAAGTCATTTCGCAACCGGATAGCCATATTATTTCCAGTAAACGAGCAAAATTCCCTTCTTGCTGCACTTGTTGGTTGTCCGTTTTACTGATGAAAGTTACAATCTACCTTTAGCGTGGTGATATCTGATACTGATCAGCATAAAAGTATAAAGACGACCCTTTCCCTTGGAACGGCGGCGCAAGGAAAAACCACCGTCTTCATTCCGTCTAGGTAGTAACGTTTAAGCATGATGCAGAAGAAAAACCGGGCTTTTTTAAAATGGGCCGGTGGCAAATACAGCTTGGTTGAGCATATTCAGGCCAGATTACCGCAAGCTAACAAACTTATAGAACCGTTTGTTGGTGCAGGCTCTGTGTTTTTGAATACGCAATACAAGCGCTACCTACTTAATGACATCAACCCCGATCTTATTAACTTATACAACTTCCTAAAAGCCCAACCAGACGCGCTTATCAATGACGCTCGCTCGTTTTTCGATGGTAAACGCAACGAAGAGAAAATGTACTACGCGTTGCGCGAAGAGTTCAATGCTACCGAAGACGAGTATTATCGAGCTATCCTCTTTTTATATCTAAACCGTCATGGCTACAACGGTTTGTGTCGCTATAGCCTTCAAGGTCGTTTTAATGTGCCGTTTGGCCGTTACAAAAAGCCCTACTTTCCAGAAGACGAAATGTTTGTGTTTTCTGAAAAATCACAAAAAGCCACTTTCACCTGTCTACCGTTTGAGAAGGTTTTTTCAAGAGCTAGGCGAGGCAATGTTATTTATTGCGACCCACCCTACGCGCCTATCAGTAAAACGGCTGCCTTTACTAGCTATGCAGCCCGTAGTTTTGGGCAAGAGTCTCAAGAAAAACTGGCAGAATTGGCCACCCGAGCATCTAAAAAGCGCGGAATTCCGGTATTAATATCGAACCACGATTTACCGCTAACCCGAGCCCTATACCAAGGTGCGGATTTCAGTATGCTGTCAGTAAAGCGGTCTATTAGTCAAAATGGTGCAAAGCGTCAACCGGTTGATGAAATACTCGCTTATTTTCCACCTGCGAAAGTTGCTCCCAAGCGAAAAGCTCGTAAGAAAAAAGCAGTGCAGCGCCCTTCGGATTGAAGGCAATAATACGAGAACAGAATAAATATTGGCGCCTTCGGTTTAGTTTTATGATGTTTTAAGCTTAGCCTTCAGGGAAGACGCAAAGGAATTAGCCGCCGTAGCCTGTATACCACTTTACGAACATAAATAGTGAAACAACAAATAGCGCTACTAAAATTACCCCAATAACAGCAAAGCTGATAAAAGTGCCTTTAGTAAAGTCACGTTCATAGTTTTTGTGGCTTTGAACACCAAACAGACTTGCGACTACACTACCTAGAACAGACCAGAAACCAGTACCAGATGGCATAGTGTCCCCTACGCGTCGTTCGAAGGAGAGTTGAAATCTCGATTACCATCGTCGCTGTGCAGCAACTCCAGTAAATCTAAAAAGTGAAACTGAAAGGATGGCGATTTACCCGCGATCCAAGATAGCCAGCTAACTTCCTCTACACCGTCTTGGTATCGAGCACATTGATTTTGAATGTGGCTGGCTGGTAGCTTAGGGTTAAATTCGGTGACGGGTTGGTATTCGCATACCGACGAGTGTGAGCTTGGCGGATTCGTGACTGCTACGCTAACTAGCGCTACAGCTGCAGATATCGCAAAAAATGGGAGAACTTTCATCCTGAATACTCCTTACACTCGTTTAAAAATTAATCTCATTATAATCAAAAGCAGGTTACTAACAAGTTAAAAATGCGTTGCCTTTAAAAATGAAAAGCCTAATGAACTGACATTAGGCTTTTACTACTCAACGTTTTGTTAAAGGCTATCTAATAGCCTTTAACAAGTCTTACAGCTGGAAGTCGACTGAGTAAGCTACAGTGAATTTAACTGCATCGTTATCAAACTCATCATCGCCGCCCATATCATCTAGGTCGGTCCCTGTAATTGCAAAGCTAAAGCCATCTTTCGCGATTGATACGCCGTAGTCTACATAACCTTCAACACCGTTAAACGCTTCCGCAAAGTCACCTTCGTGATAACCAACGTGGAAACCAAGTTCGGTGCCATTTAGAATTTCCATGCCGTAGTCAAGAGACGTATAAGATGCTTGAGCAAATCCAAAATCTTGACCTTCACCTTCATCAGCTTCGGTGTGTGCTAATAGGTAAACCGTTAGGCTTAAGCCGCCCATACCTACCGAGCCATAAACTTCAGCGAAGTCAAAGTTCGCTTCATCATCGTAGTTGTAATAAAGGTAACCAAAGTCGTAAGCAATGCCGTCAGACTCGCCAGAAAAACCAAAGTACATGTCGTGCTCATATGAATACACATCGCCTGCACCATAGTTCACGTTAGATGCCCACGTACCCGCATAAAAACCACTTTCGTGTGCGTAGTCGATACCGCCCTGAACAGCAGCTTCGTTAGTAGTTTGTGTTAGACCACGCCAAATGTAGTTGCTGGTCGCGCTTGCATTGGCTGTAAATTCACCTTCTGCATAGCTAGGCATGGCTGTTAACAGACACGCTGAAGAAATTGCAGCGGCAAGGATTGTTCTTTTTGTAGATGTTTTCATGTGTGTTCTCCAGTCAAAATTCAAACTTGTTGTAATTCGTTTTTCTGTCTGTGTTTTCTTTTTTGGACTGATTAACGCAAAGTTGATGCCCATTTATGGTTCATCAAAAAACTTTGCTCAAAAACTTTTAACTCACTGATTTAATTTAATAAATCAACCTACCAAAAAATAGTGCCGTTTAATCCACCGCATTCAACCTGAACAAAAACGCACCAACATAACGCACCCTCCCCATTATTGGGCAAGGCATTCTTATACCCTCGTCTATCTATAATTCCAGTGAAATGAACGCTGATTTAGCCTTTGCATAGTAAAGAAGCACGGATTTGGGTAAACTTTCGCAACCCTAAAACGTAAGTGGCAACAAACCCTGTTGTTTTTAGATTTAAAGGACATGAAATGAAGCCATTCCTAATTGCCCCATCTATACTTTCTGCTGACTTTGCCCGTCTTGGCGAAGACGTAGACAACGTATTAAAAGCAGGCGCCGATGTGGTGCATTTCGATGTGATGGATAACCATTATGTGCCAAACCTTACGTTTGGGCCTATGATTTGCGAAGCGTTGAGAAATTACGGCATTACTGCACCTATCGATGTGCATCTTATGGTTAAGCCCGTAGACGATTTGATAGAAAAGTTTGCCGACGCTGGCGCTAGCTATATTAGCTTTCACCCAGAAGCGTCTGATCACATAGATCGTTCTTTACAACTCATTATTGATGCCGGCTGTAAACCAGGCCTGGTATTTAACCCAGCCACGCCGCTACATTACCTTGATCACGTCATGGATAAGCTGCACCACATTCTTATTATGTCGGTGAACCCAGGGTTTGGCGGCCAAAAATTTATACCTAGTACCCTAGATAAAGTGCGCGCAGTTAAGCAGCGCGTTTTAGAAAGTGGCTATGATATTCGAATTGAAATTGACGGTGGCGTAAAAGTAGATAACATTCGCGACATAGCCGAAGCGGGTGCGGATATGTTTGTTGCCGGTTCAGCTATTTTTTCTCAACCCGATTACGGCGATGTCATCGAGCAAATGCGCGATGAACTGGCGTCATTATCTAAAGCATAGTTTTTAAAGCTAAACGTTCTCAAACTTAGTTTTAACAGTATTTAACGTATTACAGGTAAAAAGAAATGAGTAATAAACCCGTTGTATTAAGTGGCTGTCAGCCTTCAGGCCAACTTACCCTAGGCAATTACATGGGTGCACTTAAGCAGTGGGTTTCCATGCAAGACGATCACGACTGCTTGTATATGATTGTAGACTTGCATGCCATTACGGTAAGACAAGACCCCAAGCAGCTAGCAGAAGCGTGCTTAGACGGCCTTTCTCTTTACCTTGCGTGTGGTATTGACCCACAAAAAAGCACGCTGTTTTTACAATCCCATGTGCCGGAACACGCGCAGCTCTCATGGGTTCTCAATTGCTATGCTCAAATGGGTGAGCTAAATCGCATGACTCAGTTTAAAGATAAGTCGGCGAAAAACGAAAACAATATCAACGTTGGTTTATATAGCTACCCTGTGCTTCAGGCTGCCGATATTTTGCTTTATCAAGCAGATAAGGTACCAGTAGGTGAAGACCAAAAGCAGCACTTAGAGCTGACCCGCGATATCGCAACGCGCGTGAATAACCTATATGGCGATGTGTTTAAATTGCCTGACCCTTACATCCCAGATTTCGGTGCGCGCATTATGAGCCTGCAAGAGCCGGAAAAGAAGATGTCGAAGTCAGACAATAATCCGAACAACTTTATTGGTCTGTTAGAAGAGCCCAAGAAGTTGGCGAAGAAAATTAAGCGTGCGGTAACGGACTCTGACGAGCAAGCCAATATTTATTTCAACCCAACCGAAAAGCCTGGTGTATCTAACTTACTTACCCTGCTTTCTCTTTCTACCGGAAAATCGATTAAAGCGCTTGAACCTGAGTATACCGACAAAATGTACGGCCACCTTAAAGGCGATGTCGCAGACGCCGTCGTCGCGTTACTAGAGCCAATTCAAGCGCGTTATGCCGAAATTCGAGCAGACCGAGCTTACCTTGACGATGTTATGCGTCAGGGTGCGGAAAAAGCGTCTGCTCGCGCTGCAGAAACGCTCGCAAAGGTATACAACGCGGTTGGTTTTATACCTAAGCCATAAGACTACGCTGCCAGTTTGTTATGAAAGCCACGACGGGCAAGTATCACCCTTCGTGGCCATCACTTTCGCCTAACAGGATTACCTAGGAATAGCGCTGCTGTGTTGCTGTTAATTGATAATTTCGATTCATTCACTCATAACCTTGCTCGGTACTTCACAGAACTTGGTGCCAACGTTGAAGTTGTGAGAAACAATGCACTGACTATCGACGACATAGAACGCCTTGCCCCTTCACAGCTTGTTATATCCCCCGGGCCGTGTACACCGAACGAAGCTGGTATAAGCTTATCTGCTATTTCTCATTTCGCCGGTAAACTGCCTATTTTAGGTGTGTGCCTAGGCCATCAGGCTATCGGCCAGGTGTTTGGTGCTGATGTAGTAGGCGCTCAAGAAATAAAACACGGCAAGGTTTCCACGTTAAAGCACAAGCAAACCGGTTTGTTTAAAACGCTTCCCAAAGCCTTTAACGTTACCCGCTACCACTCACTTGTGTTAAACCCAACAACAATGCCTCGCTCTCTTCAGGTTGACGCATGGTGCGAGACCGCACAAGGTAGGGAAGAGATCATGGCTATTTCACATACCCAACACCCTATTTGGGGGGTACAGTATCATCCCGAATCACTGCTCACTGAACATGGTCACAGTGTGCTAGACGCTTTTTTGCGCTTCAAAATGCCTTAAGTTAATTCAACTACTGCCGATACGTTTTAGTAGTGTAAAAGCTGACGCTTTAAAGGCAGTATTTCTCGCAATTCACTGATTTTTCGTTTAACTTTCATAAGTCCATTTAGCGTTGGCACGCTAAATAGTGGTTATGTATCAACGGGGAAGCGCTATATCAGGGTTGATGAAAAATTATGTCGTTCGAAAAGCCGTAGCTGTTATTTATTCCATTGCAGAACGAACGTTATAAGGCCCCTGATGTACGATAATATTGCCGTTCAACAAAAAGTTATGAGCAGGAGTGCTTTTAATATGACAATGGGGGCAACCACACCGCCCACAATCGACGAACGATTCGAGAACATGCTTATTTCTCCAGAACGCGTGCTCGAAATGCTAGGAAGGCGTCGAGTTGGTGAAGTGAGCTTCGAACAATCTGAACAAGGTGACGCTCGTCGGCTACTGCTGAATGTTGAGAAAGTGGCGATTGAGAATAAGCGCCTGCAAGAAAAAACGGAAGCAACCTATCAAGAGTCGGTAAGCCATCAACTTCACGAGATACTTTTCGAAGAGTTGACCGAGCAACTCAGCTATACCGACGAACTTGTACAAAACGTACTTAATTTACCAGAAAACATCGGCGAATTGCTTGATGCGCTCTCAGTAAGGGCGTGTTCTGTCTCTAAATTAGAGCCCATCGCCGCTACCATGCCGTGGCTTTACGATGAGCTTATCGTTGTCGTTAATACCCCCCAATTTAGACGTAAAGACTCTCGCGGTCGCATTATCGTTGTTGAAACGCTGAGAACGGCGCTTAGCTTTTTAGGTATAGAAAACTTACGCACTTTAATCCCTTCGCTAATTTTAAAGCGCGCTATGCCGCAAATTACCGACCCCTATCCGTTAATCAAGCAAAAGCTTACACGCTATTCGACGGGTGTAGCCATGACAACAAAGCGCTTAGGGATTATCAATGACATTAACAAAAATACCGCCTATACGTTGGGTATGCTAAGTAACTTAGGGCGTTGTGCAGTAACACGGCTTTACTTCAAACTGTTTGATAAAATTCAGCTTCACCTGCTAAAAGAGTGTCAAAAAGACAAGGAGCAAAAGCGACATGAAGCCTTACTTAAAATAACTCCCTCAGCAAATCATCTTATTGCTATGCAACAAGAGTTTGCCGATGCAGTAAGTGCCGACATCATGGAATGGATGAATTTGAAACGGCTGCCTATAGCATCGCCTATGCGGGATTGTGCGAACAAGATACCGGCTGAAAGTGGTAGCCTGTGCAAAGTACTTCATCAGGCTCGCTCTTATACACAAGTTCGGATGTTACACCAATTGAAACTGGTTGAGATGAAAGATGTAAAGCCTCTTTTTGTTGAACAAAAGTACCCTCAAGGGGCCCTTGAGAAACTTAAAACTATCGATATTTTTACTCTTCCATTAGTTAAAAACGAAGACAGTCATTAAAAATTTAGTGGATATTCATGCACTCGTTATGCAATGTGCAACATGAAATTCACTTACCCTCTAGAAATCGGGCTTTCCTTACGGCTTTGCCCGCCAACCTCAGTATAGACATACGCATTTAGACGATACTTTTTTCAACAATTTACTCGCGCAGCAATGCTGCTATAGCCAGCGTATAACCGTTTTCCAAGCAGAAAACTCGATTATTACTAAATGATATAGCCCAGTAGTTAATAGTTATTCACTTTTCCTGCAAATTAAGCCACAGTCCTTATAAATAAAGGGCTGCAGCCTTTTAGGAAGAAGACAAATGTTAAAAAAAATGGCATACTGTAAACCAAATCCGATTAGTTTTTATGCGCTAAAATAATGTTGCGTGCTTAAGAGTGGGAAGAAATTCTCTTCCAATGCTTTACGAACATGAACACAAAAAAGTGGTTTAGCGCCCAATGCAGAGGTAACAAAGATGAACGTAACTCGCGCTACATTTGATGATGTAATGGTTCCTAACTATAACCCAGCAGGTATGGTACCTGTTCGAGGTGAAGGTTCACGCGTATGGGATCAAGAGGGTGCTGAGTACATCGACTTTGCAGGCGGTATCGCAGTAAATGTTTTAGGCCACTGCCATCCTGAGCTAGTTAAAGCACTCAATGAACAAGGCAGCAAGCTTTGGCATTTAAGTAATGTATTTACCAACGAACCCGCGCTTCGCCTTGCTAAAAAGCTTAACGATGCCACCTTTTCCGACAAAGTTTATTTTGCGAACTCAGGTGCAGAAGCTAATGAGGCGGCGCTAAAGTTAGCTCGTCGCTGGGCGCTAGACAAGCACGGCGAAGATAAGAACCAAATCATTGCGTTTAATAAAGGGTTCCACGGCCGTACGTTCTTTACCGTAACGGTTGGGGGTCAAGCGGCTTACTCTGATGGTTTTGGTCCTAAGCCAGGCGCTGTTGATCACTGTGACTACAATGACCTCGCTGCATTTGAAGCACTTATCTCTGACAAAACCTGTGCGGTAATGATGGAGCCATTGCAAGGCGAAGGCGGCATCATTCCACCAGACGCTGACTTTGTAAAAGGGGTTCGCGAGCTATGCGACAAGCACAACGCGCTACTTATATTTGATGAAGTCCAGTCAGGCGTTGGTCGTACTGGCCACCTGTATGCTTACATGGGTCTTGGCGTAACACCGGATATCCTTACCACAGCAAAATCGTTAGGCGGTGGTTTCCCAATTGGTGCCATGCTAACCACAAATGATATTGCCGCACACCTTAAACCAGGCACTCACGGCAGTACGTACGGCGGAAATCCACTGGCCTGTGCGGTTGCGGAAAAAGCATTAGATATCGTTAATCAGCCAGAAGTACTTGAAGGTGTACTTAAAAAAGAAGCGCTTTTCCGTGAGCTTTTAGGTGCGATTAACGAAAAATACAACGTATTTGAAGAAGTTCGTGGTCAAGGCATGCTGCTAGGCTGTGCACTAAATGAAAAATACCAAGGTCGCGCCCGTGACTTCATGATGGCAGCAACGAAAGAAAACTTAATGTGCTTGGTTGCCGGTATGAACGTGATTCGTTTTGCACCTTCATTGGTTATCCCTGATGAAGACATTAAAGAAGGTTTAGCACGTTTTGAGCGCGCCGTTGCCGCCGTTGTAAACGCCGAATAATTACAACACGAGTAGCGAACATGAATATCATTCGCCCTATTACAAAGGCCGACTATAACGCGCTGAAAGAAATTGCCGTTGAATCGGGTATTGGCTTTACGTCACTGCCCGTTAACGACGAGTTACTACAGCGCAAAATTGATCGTGCAGAAACTGCGTTTAACAAACCTAACGTAACCGAGCCTGGCGATGAGTCATACTTGTTTGTAATGGAAGATACCACTTCCGGTACGGTTGTGGGCACGACAGGTATTGAAGCTGCAGTTGGTATTGACGATGCTTTCTATCACTACCATTTAAGTAAAGTAGTGCATGCTTCTCGCGAGCTAAACATTCACAATACGGTAGACATTTTAACGTTTTGTAATGACTATACCGGTGTCACTGAAATCTGCACCCTCTTTCTTCGTGAGCAAGCGCGAGGCGGTATTAACGGCCGCTTCCTGTCTAAAGTTCGCTTCTTGTTTATGATGGAACATCGCGAGCGCTTTTCAGAAACCGTGATTGCAGAAATGCGTGGCGTAAGTGACGAAGAAGGCCGTTCACCGTTTTGGGAATGGCTAGAGACCCACTTCTTCTCTATGGACTTTCCAACGGCCGACTACCTCACGGGTATTGGCAACAAGGTGTTCATTGCTGAACTTATGCCTAAATACCCGATTTACGTAAATTTACTGAGTAAAGAAGCTCAAGAAGTGATTGGCGAGGTACACGAAAAAACCCGCCCAGCCCTTCAGCTATTAGAGGAAGAGGGCTTTTCTTGCCGCGGTTACGTAGATATTTTCGACGCAGGCCCCACGGTTGAAGCGAACCTAAGCCATATTCGCACTGCACAGTCGAGTGTAAAACTACCGGTTTTCATTGACGATAACGCAGCTGCATTAGGGCAAACGCACTACATTATTAACACATCTATATCTGATTTCCGTGCAGTAGCCACCGAAATGACGGTAAGCGAAGAGAAGCAAGTTGCCGTGCTTTCTCGCCAGGCCGCCGCTGCACTGAATGTGAAAGAGGGTGAACACGTACGCTTTGCCCCTGTCACCTACAGAGACTAAAAGGACACCCACTATGCTACATACACATTTTATAAACGGTGAATGGGTTGCCGGACAAGGTCACGACCTAACCTCAGTTGACCCAGCCAAAAATGAAATTATTTGGGAAGGCAAGTCTGCCACAGCAGAGCAAATCGACGATGCTATTAGCGCCGCCCGTGCTGCACTTCCAGCGTGGAGCATGAAGACGGTTGAAGCACGTCTTGAAATTATTAAGATTTACGGCGCTAAGCTTGAAGAAGCAAAAGCTCACCTTGCCAAAGTAATGGCTAAAGAAACCGGTAAACCTGAGTGGGAGACGGCCACGGAAGTGGGCGCCATGATGGGCAAAATCGGTATTTCTGAGAAGGCCTACTTTGAGCGCACCGGCAATGTTGAAAACCCAATGCCAGTAGGTAAAGCCTTTATTCGCCACAAACCTCACGGCGTGGTAGCGGTATTCGGCCCCTACAATTTCCCAGGTCACCTTCCTAATGGACACATTGTTCCTGCTCTTATCGCGGGTAACACGGTTGTGTTTAAACCAAGTGATTTAACGCCCATGGTTGCACAAGAAATGGTGAAGCTGTGGGATGCGGCAGGCCTTCCGGCCGGTGTACTTAATCTTGTCCAAGGTGAAGTGGAAACGGGTAAAGCCCTGGCTTCGCACAATGACATTGACGGTTTGTTCTTTACAGGAAGTTCGCGCACAGGAAGGATCTTACACGAGCAGTTCGCTGGCCACCCAGGTAAAATCTTGGCCCTTGAAATGGGCGGTAACAACCCGTTAATCGTAAAAGACGTAGCCGATGTTGATGCTGCGGTACACGACATCGTTCAGTCTGCTTTCATCACATCAGGTCAGCGCTGCACGTGTGCGCGCCGCTTGTTCTTGCCAGCCGACGCCAAAGGCGACGCTATCCTTGCTCGCCTTATCGAAGTAACCAAAAATATTAAAGTTGGCGATTACGATGCTGAAGAGCAGCCATTTATGGGCGCAATGATTTCAAGTAATGCTGCAGCTCTCATGGTGAAAGCACAGCAAGAACTTGAAAGCTTAGGCGGAAAAGTATTGGTACGTCTTGAGCAGCAAGACGAAAGCAAAGGCTTTGCTACGCCGGGCATTATCGATGTAACTGACATGCTTGCTTCTTTACCTGACGAAGAACACTTTGGTCCGCTATTAAAAGTCATTCGCTATACCAGCTTTGATGACGCGATTGCAGAAGCCAATAACACCAGTTTTGGTTTGTCGGCAGGTCTTTTAGGTGACAGTGAAGAAGATTACCGTTATTTCTTTGCGCGTATCCGCGCGGGCATCGTAAACTGGAACAGACCCATTACCGGCGCAAGCAGTGCCGCGCCGTTTGGCGGCGTAGGCGACAGTGGCAATCACAGAGCCAGCGCGTTTTATGCAGCAGATTACTGCGCATACCCCGTAGCTTCGGTCGAGCTTGATAAAGTCACTATGCCAGGCAAGTTAAGCCCAGGTTTATCAATGTAAGCCTAGCTTCACGTTATCTAAAAAGGCCGAAGCACCGTGCGCTTCGGCCATTTTCGCACCTAGCTTATACGAACTATTCATTAAAATAGTCAACGACAGAAAGGACCCTACTACCATGCATAGCAACATAGATACGTTGTTCAGCAATATGTGGGACGATTACGTAACAATCACTCCCTCAGCACATAAAATACATGCTCTATTAGCCGGTGAAGAAAACACGAACGATATCGTTAACGACCACGTTGCTTTTAGAACATTTGCCCTTGATAAAACTCGCTTAGATAAGCTTGCAGCCCATTTCCTGGCTTTGGGTTATGAAGCGAAAGGCGACTACAACTTTGAAGCCAAAAAGCTCACAGCCAAACATTTTGAGCACCCCGACGATACCAAGCCTAAAGTGTTTATTAGTGAACTTCGCGTTGATGAGCTTTCTGAGCAAGCGCAAGCCATTATCAAAAAGCTTGTAGAGCAAATGCCAGATTCAATGGTAGAGGCCGATAACTTCCTGTATTCAGGGAAGCACTGGGAGGTCTCTAAAGCTGAGTACGACACGCTGTTAAATGAGTCAGAATATGCGGCGTGGATGGCAGCTTGGGGCTTTCGTGCTAACCATTTTACGGTAAGCGTAAACTACTTAACCCGCACTAATGAGCTTGCTGATGTGAACACGCTGCTTAAAGAAGCCGGATTTTTACTTAACACATCGGGCGGTGAAATTAAGGGGGGGCCAGAGGTTTATCTTGCTCAGTCTTCGACAATGGCCGACCGCGCAGACGTCGCGTTTAGCGATGAAACGGTGTCAATTCCAAGCTGTTTCTACGAATTTGCACAGCGCTATGAAATGCCTGACGGTAAACTTTACACTGGTTTTGTTGCCGCATCGGCGGATAAAATCTTTGAAAGTACGAATGCCAAATAGCATAAACCGCGGGTGGTGAAAAAAGCCCATTGTTGGGCTTTTTTTGTATTCGCTGACCCATCCTAAATAGCGTTGACACATTCCAACATAATTTAGAGAGTGAGTTGTCGCGGCTTGGTACTAACGGTTAGGCTCCGATGTATGCCTAGCAAGAAACTGGTCGTAAGGCATAGGTTTATCAAAGTAAAAGCCCTGCATAAGCTGAATATCCGCTTGTTGCATAAAAGGTAAGTAAGACTCTAATTCAACACCTTCAGCGACAACCTCTATTTGCAGGCTCTTTAACATGGCAATTAGGCCATTAAACAGTGCATTGGCTTTGCTATCTAAGTGTATGCCTTGAATCAAGCTTTTATCAACTTTGACCACTTCAAACTGAAAGCTGCGCAAATAGCTAAGCGATGAAAAACCACTACCAAAGTCGTCTAAGGAGAGCCTAAAGCCATTTTCCTTTAGCGTATTTAACGCCCTAAGCGCCGCTTTTTCATCCCGAATAAATACCGACTCTGTCAATTCCAACTCGATATATTCAGGGGAGACACTGTTGTTCATACAAATCTTTAGCGCCTGCTGCGGAAAGTTCGGATCAAGCATTTGGTTGGCGCTAATATTCACCGACAGCGGTATTGACTCACCTTGCTGCGACTCCATAATAGAAATGTAATCACAGGCCGCCTCTAAAGCCTGTAGACCAATAGCACTGTCGAGCTTTTGCTCTTCAGCTATGGGAATGAATACGGCTGGCGAAACCACGCCGTGCAACCCCGATATCCACCGGCACAATACCTCGCCCCCTTTTAACTCTCCGTTAAGGTCGTATTTGCCTTGAATATAAAAATCGAGTAGATGGTTTTCTACGGTTCTGCGTAAATCATTCACCATACTCACTTGCTGAGTCATGCTTTCATAAAGCCCAGGCTCGTAGATGAAAGCTTGCCCTTTCCCTAGCTCTTTTGCACGATACATCGCTGCATCTGCACATTGTATCAAGCCTTCTATGCTGTCGCTGTGCGCAGGAAAGTCGGCAATGCCGATACTGGCCGATAACCTTAGCTCTGAAGAATTAACGCTAATCACGTCTTCTTCGATGTGGTGAATAAGCTGCTGAGATTTTTCAGCTATTTTCTCGCATGTTTGCGAAGGAAGTACCGCTATAAACTCATCGCCCCCCCATCTTCCGACTTCGCCGATTGGCCCGAACATGGCGGTAAGCTGCGCGCCAACCCGCTGTAGCTCGATGTCGCCTCTTTCATGCCCTGCGTTATCATTAATCGCTTTAAAACCGTCTAAATCGATAAATACTAAAACGAAAGGTTTTTTGCTCTCTACTAAGCCAGTAATAGATTCCCGTAAAAAGTTTCGATTTGATAACCCAGTCAACTCATCGTGAAGAGCGAGTTGGCGTAGTCTGGCCTCGTTGCGTTTGCGATCGCTGATATCGCGCATAGTAGCTATGAGATAAGAAGTTTGTTGGTAGGTCTCAAATAGCGCCACGGATATATCAACGACTCTGATCTCACCGCTTTGTGTCTTAATTTTAGACTCGAAACGCACTTGCTTATCCGAAGCTAACTGCGCTTTATCAACTTTCTCGGTAATAAATATATGGTTAAAATCTAGACCAACCCATTGGTCTTTCAACATCGCGCCAATTAACTGAATGAAAGCATCGTTACACTCGGTAATAACAAGGTCAGGCGAAAGCACCAGCATAGGCTCTCGCGAACTAGCAAAAGCCGATGCCATCAAATGAAAGGATTGCTCAGCCTTGCGCTGTTGCGTGATATCTTTTGTCGTACCGACTATGTGCAATGCTTCGCCGGCGTTTCCACGTTCTAAAACACGCCCACGCAACCTTACCCACTGGAAGTCTTCATCTAGCTTTAGGCGAAAAGAGAACTCTATACGATCGCGCTTACCGTGTAATGCCATGCTCCAGTGGAACTGAAGCCCTTCTATGTCATCCTCATGCACACGTTCTAATAATTGAATTAACGTACCAGACCATGTTGATACACTCTCAGAATGAAGAGAAAATGAGCGTATCTCCATCCTATCGCATTGCGCCTTCCAGCTCCAAAACGACTCCTGAGAAGCCCAAAGCGCTAGTTCAAGATCCTTTTGTGCATTTTGACTTTGCTTAAGCGTTTCGTACAAGCTTTCCATTTTCTCTACGAGTAACGCTTCTGCCTTCTCTCTTGCTGCGCGCTCCCGTTTCAATCGCCGCTCAAGCAATGCGGCGTGATCGTTTGAAGGCGTGCTGGAGGACGTATCATCAGCCATTGATCACTCCTATGAAACGAGAGAAATACTAAATTCGTAAGTATGTGGCGTATCAAGTTGGTGCGTTTCCCGCTCTAGCTTGCAGTTGTAGTACGCTGCTGCGGCGTCCATCAAACCTTCAGCTAAGGGGTATAACTCTCTTTCTGAATAGTACTGTAATCGCATAGCGGTATCGGTGCGAGAGAGTACTTTAAACCGGGGTAAGTCGGCATCGGGGTAAAGCTTTTTCACTTGAACGTGAATATCCCCGTCTAGGTGCAGCAGCATGTCGAGCATGCCATTCGTATTTGCTAACACATCGGAGTGAACTGCAGCAAGCTTGCCGAACAGGTAATAGCCGAAATCGTATAAAAGTTCATTAGCAGACTTACCTGTTTTTTCCACCAGCACGCCAAGTAAGCGTTGCATTTCTTCAAACGGGTAGTAGCCCACTGCAGTATAAGCGCCGTCGTTTTCTAACTCAGCTTCCATGATGACATCGTCAGCGAACTCAGGAGATACTTTTTCCTCGAGCATATCGATTAACGACGTAAAAACTATGCCTAGCATGTAAAATCCTCATTTAATCCTTAATTGAGTGTAGTTCACCTAAGCATAAGAACAACTTAAACTTTATGCCAAATCTTCGGGCGCCTCATCCTTGTCAGCGACAACCACTTCTACGGTATCAACCCGCTGTAGCCCCCTAGGTAGTTTATTCCCTCTTCTACCTCTTTCCCCCTGATAATGGGTCAGGTCTTCAGCGCTTAACGTCATATTTCGTTTACCCGCACCTACTTTTATGGCCGCCCCATCCGGAACTACAGTGAGTATTTTGACGTATTCTTCTCGCGACTGTGACTTCGCCGATGGAATATTAATAAGCTTGTTACCCTTACCCTTGCCTAAGCTTGGTAAATCACGCAGTGGGAACATCAGCATGCGCCCTTCATTTGAAATACTTAAGCACCAGTCGGTATCAGGGTTAGTCACGGGGGTGGGCTTCATGACTTTTGCCGCTGTGGGTAGCGATAGGTAAGCTTTACCCGCTTTGTTTTTACTCACCATATCTTTAAACGTTCCAACAAAGCCATAGCCAGCGTCGGAACCTACCAGAAACTTACTGTCGTCTTGTGCCATAATGGCATGCTGGAAGGACTCACCGCCGACAATACTAAAGCGCCCCGTTAGTGGCTCCCCTTGGCTGCGCGCCGATGGCAGCCCATGTGCATCACACGAAAAGGTGCGCCCCGAGCTATCCATAAATACCGCGGGCTGATTACTCTTGCCTTCTGCGCTAGATAAATAACCGTCACCGGCTTTATAACTCAAACCCTCTGCGTCAATATCGTGCCCTTTCGCGCAGCGTGCCCAGCCTTTTTCTGAAAGCACAACGGTAACCGATTCAGCCGGCACCAGCTCCTTTTCAGACAAAGCTTTCGCTTCACCGCGTTCCACAATAGGCGATCGCCTATCATCACCATACTTTTCAGCGTCAGCGAGAATTTCTTTTTTAATGAGTGTTTTAAGACGGCGGTCTGAACCTAGCAATTGCTGAAGCTTATCCCGCTCTGCGGCAAGCTCATCCTGCTCACCTTTAATTTTCATTTCTTCTAGTTTGGCTAAATGACGAAGCTTTAACTCAAGGATAGCCTCAGCTTGTTTATCGCTTAGCGCAAAGCGAGACATTAACTCTGGCTTGGGCTTGTCATAGGTTCGAATGATTTCGATAACTTCATCGATATTCAAAAACGCAATTAACAAACCTTCAAGGATGTGAAGTCTAGCCAGTACTTTATCGAGGCGGTATTGCAAGCGGCGCGTTACGGTATCTTTTCTGTACTGAAGCCACTCTGTCAAAATGGTGCGCAAATCTTTAACCTGAGGGCGACCATCTAGCCCTATCATGTTCAGATTTACCCGATAATTTTTCTCAAGGTCGGTTGTAGCGAATAAATGCTGCATTAGCTGGGTCACATCAACGCGATTTGAACGAGGCGTGATAACCAATCGAGTTGGGTTTTCGTGGTCAGATTCATCGCGAAGGTCGCTGACCATAGGCAGCTTTTTAGCCTGCATTTGGGCAGCTATTTGTTCGAGAATTTTTGCGCCCGAGGCTTGGTGCGGTAGTGCTGTAATTACCACGTCACCGCTTTCCTCGCTATATACAGCGCGCATTTTAATAGAGCCTCTACCCGTCTCATAAAGCTTTTGTATATCAGCCTTCGGCGTAATAATTTCCGCTTCAGTTGGGTAGTCTGGCCCGTTGACATGCGCAAGGACATCGCTTAATTCGGCTTTACTATTGTCCAACAGCATTGCGCAGGCATTAGCTAACTCTCTGACATTATGCGGCGGAATATCTGTCGCCATACCTACCGCAATCCCCGTTACCCCATTTAACAAAATGTGGGGGAGACGAGCAGGCAAAACGCTTGGCTCTTCTAATGTACCGTCGAAATTAGGTACCCAGTCGACCGTGCCTTGGCCTAGTTCGTTTAACAAGACTTCGGCGAAACGAGATAGCTTGGCTTCGGTATAACGCATGGCAGCAAAGGATTTAGGGTCGTCTGGTGCCCCCCAGTTTCCTTGGCCATCCACCAGCGGATAGCGATACGAAAAGGGCTGCGCCATAAGTACCATAGCTTCATAGCACGCCGAGTCGCCGTGAGGGTGGAACTTACCTAATACATCACCGACGGTTCTGGCCGACTTCTTATATTTAGCGCTTGCGTTTAAGCCAAGGTCAGACATGGCATAAATGATGCGGCGCTGAACGGGCTTTAAACCGTCAGAAATATGCGGCAGGGCCCGGTCCATGATGACGTACATGGAATAGTTAAGATAAGCGTCTTCGGTGAAGCGTCGAAGAGGAAGTTGCTCTACCCCATCGCGATTAATGATGATCTCGTCACTCATGATAATTTTTTCGTTTTGTTATTAATACCAATGCGCTCGTGATAATACGGCGGTCTTCCACGCGTTGTTAGCGCACCACTAGGTGAAAGCACGGAAGCGTTAAATGCTATTGTGGGGTAAAGCGCAATGGTGTGCAATCTTTCAAACCAAATGTCGCGGCTTTGGCTGAGTATATTTACCCCAATTTACGGCATAAGTGTTTGTTTTGTTATTCTTCAAAGAGAGTGGTTAAATAGGGAAGATTGAATTTTGCCCTTCACTATTCAATCCCAAAATAACAAAAAACCCTAATTAAACGGTTAAAAGTACAGATAATCATGGCTATCTTTCGCGTATTCTTTTTTCTTTTCTTTTTTTTAGCTAGTGGCTTAGCCTCCACTGCTTATGCTCAGCATATCGAGCAACTTTTCGATGAAGAAAGTACGCTAGACTTGTCTGATTCACTGTATTTTTTATTTGAAACCGACTACCAACTTACCATTAGCGATGTATCGAGGCGCCGAAACGACTTTTTGATGCATCCCCACGACAATCCTAACTTTGGCTTTCGCAACAACGGTATGTGGTTGCTTACCTCTGTAGCCAATGTATCAAATGAAGAAAATTGGGTATTTACAATTAACTTCAGTCAACTAGATAGCGTTGACTTTTATTTGGTTAAAAACGGTAAAGTCATAAAACAAAGTCACCAGGGAAAAGCGCAAAAAGAGCAGCGTTTTCGCGTCCCGACCTTTCGTATTGAACTGTCTGATAGCGACGCCGTCGACCTATACATCCGCATTGAAAGCCGCTCATCTAGCTTAATCGCACCACTTCGCATTCAGGCAGAGCCTATTCACAGCAGCTATTTCCAAGCCGACAGTATGCTGTGGGGCTTTTTTTATGGAGGGTTACTTATTCTCGCCATCTACAATTTAGCCCTCTTCTTTGGTGTTCGAGAGAAAAGCTTGATTGCTTATGTGGGTTATATTGGTGCGGTGCTTTTATGGCAGTTTGTGTGGGGCGGCCATATCCAGCTTGTATTTAGCCAAGGAATTCCCTCTTGGCTAGTCGGCCATTCCGAGCTTATCTTTGTGATTATTGGTATCAGTTCTGGGGTCTTTACCATGACATTTTTGGAGACGAATAGGCATTCCCCTACTGCGCACCCCATTATTAAATTGCTATTGGTTTGCCAAGGACTAACCGGCCTTATTTGCTTCGTTGACCTACTGCCTTCAATTTGGAAAAACAATTTAGTGTATGGCGTTGGGCTTGTTGCCATTTTAAGCTATATCTATGCGGGCTTTGAAGCCTTCTTTAATAACTTCAAACCGGCCCGGTACTTCATCTTCGCATGGGGTATGCTTGCCACCGGCGCTATCGTGGGAATGCTAAGCCTTATCGGTGTACTCCCTTCCAACGACTTTACCACTTACTGTTTCCAAGTAGGGGTATTCCTTGAAGCCGGCCTCTTCTCGTTCGCCCTGATGGAAAAGAGCAGAAGCCAGCTTGAAAGCGAAGTCGAACAGGCCACCAATGACCTGCGCAACAATGTTGAGCTTATTGAAGAACAAAATGCCCGCTTAGATATTGCGCGAAAAGACGCGATCAAAGCCAGTAATGTTAAGTCTCAGTTCCTTGCCAACATGAGCCATGAGATTCGCACACCCCTCAATGCCATTTTAGGCTTCAGCAAAGAATTGAATAATGCTTCACTGCCCACGGATCAACAAGAGCAGGTGAGAATAGTAAATACCGCCGCCGATAACCTGCTCACTATCGTCAATGACGTATTAGATTTTTCCAAGATTGAAGCGGGTAAGTTAACCATTAATAACCAGCCTTTCTCCCCTAACAAACTGCTAGAAGAAATGGTCACCATTATGGCGAAATCTTCTCACAGCAAGCGCCTTGAGTTTGTTTTTGATTTACATCCGCTGCCTGAAAAACTCATTGGCGACGTGTTTCGCATCAAGCAGGTGCTGAACAATTTGCTAAGCAATGCCTTAAAATTCACATCAAGCGGTACTATAACCTTTTCAGTGAGAGGCCGCGCACTACCCCACGGTATCCACGAAGTGAATATGACTATCGAAGATACGGGCATAGGCATTAGCCGCCAAGATAGAAAGAAGCTGTTTAACGCGTTTTCGCAAGTTGATGATGCCTTGAATCGCAACTACCAAGGTACGGGATTAGGGCTGGTTATTAGCAGGGAACTAGTGCGCTTAATGAACGGCGACTTAACCCTTAAAAGCGCACTTGGCCAAGGCTCAACGTTTATCGTTTCTCTTCGTATGACCCAGTTAAGTCAAAAATACGCACTAAGCAGCAATGAAGACTGGCTAGGCAAAAAAGTGGTTATCTTTGACCCCGTGCCTGCAACACGTCGTGCAAGCGCTAACATGTTGTCTATCTTGGGGGCGCAGGTAATCTCGGTAGAATCGCTAGATTACTTGGCTACACTTACTGGTCAATACAATTTCTTTATGGCCGCCGTGCCCGTAAGCAAAATGAGCTTGCGAGATGCATACCTTAGCCAGTTTGTTCAGTTCCCCGCGCAAAAACGCATTCTTTGGTACTCGGGTCCAGAGCCATTTGCTCAATACCCTAGCCTCTCGCAACACTTCCATTCACAAGTGCGCATGCCAATGACGTTAACTAAACTCGATAGTTTGGTTCATTGTAAAGTGACACCGGCTAAAAATGCGATGATTGAAAAAATTGAAAGCTTGCCCAAAGTCAAGGTCTTAGCCGTTGACGATATGGAAATGAACCTCAAACTCTTACATACTTGGCTTGACCACTCCCCTATTGAGCTGATTACTACCATCAGTGGGCAAGACGCAGTAAATCAGTGCCAAACACAAGAATTTGACCTTATCTTAATGGACGTGCAAATGCCGGGTATGGATGGCGTGCAGGCCACTAGAGAAATTAGAAAATCGCCATTAAATATGGGCACCCCTATTGTAGCAGTAACCGCCCATGCGTTCAAAGAAGAGCAAGACCGACTGCTGGCATCAGGAATGGATGACTACTTGCCTAAGCCCATTGAAGTTGACCTGCTGATCACCTTAATTAAAACGTGGTGCCACAGTATCGAGCCGGGAGAGATTGTATTCCCTTCTATCGACTGGCAGCTTGCCTTAAAGCGTGCCAATCAGAATCAGGATACGGCTAAAGAGATGCTTGATAGCTTTATTGCGCAGCTTCCAGAGACGATCGATACCCTTTCAGCACTATGGAACGCAAAAGATTACAACGCGCTTAAAGCAGAGGTGCATAAGCTTCACGGCGCGTGTTGCTACACGGGTCTACCAAGAATGCAACATTTGGCCAATGAAACTGAGAGCGCGCTTAAATTAGGACAACATGCACTGGTCGATGAGCATTTACCAGCCCTACTCGAAGAAGCCAAAAAGGTGATAAGAGAAAGCATCAACCATAATGGCACGTTCTAATCTTGAACGTGCACCGTAGCCTGCGTTTCAATACTCTGCCTCGCCTGTTGGCATTGGGCTATAAGTGCGGCGAATTCACCTACATCGCGGTCAAGCTCTGAGCTGGCAATAAAAATATCAAAACCAAGACGCTTTCTTAGCTCAACCATGCGATGAGCCAGCATAGCTTTAATCCCTTTTATAACGGTGCCGTCTTCCATAACGTACTGTTTATCATCAAACATCGATTGTTCATAGCAACTGCCTGAGGCACAGTTTTCATCGGTATTTTGCATAAGCAAAGGCCGTTGCTCCATCAACAAATGGGTCGCTAGTCTTGGCGAAATGGTATTTAAAAAGTCTGTATAACTTTTAATCTTAAACCCTATGGTTTCAAGAGGGATATGGTCTAAACCATGCCTAACGCGAGGGCAATCGGCCCGCTGTAAGTTTTCCCAATGGATGCGCCAACTGCCTAAACGGTGGCGATAAGTGATGTAGTCTTTCGCAATCTCTAAGCTGTAATCTGGCTCGCGAATTTTGAAGTAGCCGACTAATAAACACACGAGCGCCGCACTGGTTAGGAAGATGCCCGCTAAAAATAACCAATCGGGTAAGAAAGCCAGCCATAACGCGGCAGCAATAAGCCCCACGCATCCCAGCACTAAACTGGTAATGCCGTTACTTTTAGACGCTGCTCGAATATAGATAGGTTCAACACTAGTGCCAGACATAGAGATACACCACCAACATAATTATGGCCCAAACGATATAAAGTCTTATGCGCTTACATTTTACGCAGTCAGTATGCCACCAGCGCAATAAGGGGTTTGATTTTCGCATACGCTAATAAGCCTAACTTATACGTTTAGTAAAAAGGGATAGTTTAACCGTAAAATTATGCCAATGTGTGATTTCTATATCGATATCTTTGAAACGCCGCCACTATGGTAGGGGTAAAAACTAACGACAATATCACAGAGAACCCAACGCCCCCTGCCAGCACCACTGCCAACGGCGGCCAGAAGCTCCCTTCGCTAAAGAGTAATAAAGGAATTAAGCCCCCCACCGTGGTAAAGGTTGTCGACAGAATATGACGGCTACAGCTCATGGTTTCTTCAACAATAGCTTTAGTGTCGCCCTGCTTCGCTTTTGGGTTGGCGTTTATCGCGGCAATCACCACGATAGACCCATTAATAGCAACACCAATAAGCCCGGCGCAGCCAAGTAGCGGATTGAAGCCTACGGGTAAACCAGAAATCCATAAGCTAAACATACCCAACCCCACCGACAGTATGGCCACTAGGCCAATAACGCCAGCCAAACGAAGACTGGTAAACGTTAAGATTAACGTGGTTACCATCAACACCAATAGCACCGGAGCATAGGTGGCAAGCTTACCTAGCGCCTGCTGTTGCTCGTCGGCATCTCCCGCTAAGTGAATACGATAGCCCTCGGGCAGAATGAGGCGGCTTTCTAACAAGTCACGCAAATGATTACTGGCATCTATGGCCGGTACGCCGGGTAATAAAAATGCCTGAATTCTATTTAGCCTCTCTCCATCGACCCGGGTAATACTGCTAGTAGCAGGCTGTAGCGACAAATGCGTTACGGCGGCAAGCGGCGACCAAGAAATAGCGTTGTCACCGGCCACTGGAATAGGCATAGCATCGACGCCCGCTACATTTTGCCTAAATGCCTCATCAAGCCTAACGCGAACAGGGATCTCTTCTGTGCTTTCTAACACCGAACCGCCAGTTATTCCCGAAAAGTTAATCTGCATTTGATTGGCAAGCTCAGATAGAGTCAAACCTAAATACGATAAGTTGTCGCTATCAGCGTTAATTTTTAATTCTGGCTCGCCCATTGAGATACTGGCAGTTGACTGAGAAATACCGTCTACTTGTGACATTAACATGCGCACCTTATCCCCTAGGTCGTTTAGGATGTTAAGGTCTGGGCCAAAGATCTCTACTTCCACCGGCGCCGCTATAGGCGGGCCTTGACCAAAGGCGCGAACAACAATTTGTACTTTCGGATAGGCAATATCAAGGTCTCGCTGTAACTTGCCTACAAGGTTGACCGCATCTTCTACGGTATCAGTCGATACCACCGCATTAGCAAAATACGGCATGTTATCGCGGGTCATCATTTGATTGTAATACACTGAAGGGGCCGAGCCGCCCACCAGCCAACTTACTTGCTTTACACTTTGCTCTGCGCGTATCGCGCTATCAATTTTTTTAACGTAAGCGGTGGTATTGTCGAGACTGCTTCCCTCTTTCGTCCACAAATACACTTCAAACTGATCTCTGTCTGCACTTGGGAAGAACACGTTGGCTAAGGTTCCCGATAGCACGAACCCCGACAAGCAAAGCACTGCGATAACAGGCAGCACTAAAACAGGCTGTTTAATCCATCGGCCAAGCTGCCGTTTAAACGCAAGACTGAGATTCGGTGCTTGAAGGCCCACTTTCCACCATGATTGCGACGCCATACCCTGTGCAGATTCACCATCGTTTTTTGGTAAGAAACGGGCGGCAAGCGCAGCAATTATCGTAAGGGAAATGAACAGCGAACCAATTAATGCCATGACCACGCTTATCGCAATTGGCCCTACGAAATCACCGATGTTTCCGTCTAGCAAAAAGATAGGCATAAAGCCCAAGATAGTGGTAAGGGTTGACGCTAAAAGGGGAGCAAATAAGTGAGACACACTTTTCGCCATAGCGCCAACCCGCGTTAAATTCGAATCTTGCAAATTAATGCGTATCTCGTCGGTAATTACAATCGCGTTGTCTATAAGCAAGCCAATGGCGATGATCATGCCGAAAATAGACATCTGGTGAATTTGCTCGTTGTAAAAACTTAACGAAAATAGCGCAAACGCCGCGCATAAAGGTAATGCAAGCCCCACAATCCACGCAGCGCGAAAGCCCATGAAAAGCAAAATAACCAGCATGACTACTGCACAACCCATCAACAGATTCATAGATAAGTCGGCTAGGCGAGTGGCGGTGTACTCATTCTGCTCAAACGCGACAGTGGCCGTTAAAGTACCACTAAAATCCCGGTTAAACTGCTCCACCACCGCTAGCGCGTTTTTTGTCCATACATCCGAGCGAAGAGAAGGCTGCATTCGCGCTGCAACAAAAATTGATTCTTCACCGTTTAAAAAGGCCACTTCATTGCGTGGCGTTTTGTAGCCTCGCTCTACCGTAGCAACGTCTTCGACACGTAAATAGCGGCCTTGCTGGTTAACCAAAGGAATTGAAGCAATCATATTTACGCCGTTAAGCCCCTCACCCACGGTAAAACGCAAATTGCTTTGTTGTGTGTTTAGCATGCCTGCGGGAAGCTTAGGGTCGGCGCGACGAATTAACGCACTGACCTGCTGCAGGTTGAGGCCGGTGGCTGCAAGTTTAATCGGGTCGATATTAACGCTTATTTCCTCTTCAGGCGCGCCATAGACGCGAACCAATTCGGTTCCACTTACGTTACGCAGCCTGTCGGTGAGTTCTTGGGACAGGCGGGCAGTTAGCGTAATGGGGGTATTTTCAAAGTGTTCGGCGCGAACAGAAAGCAGTAAGGTGAATGCGGTAGCCCCGCGCTTTTCATCGAAGATAGGCGCCATTGCACCTTCCGGGAATAATTCCGCTGCCGCCCCAATCGCATCGCGAATTTCACTGAAAAGTTGCTCGTTACTGGTATTGTTAATCCAGTCTTGCGTTTCAATTAAAATGATTGAAATACCTGCGCGAGAGGTAGACTTTACTTCCTTAATTTCGGAGATTTCCCTAAGCCTATCTTCAAGTACGTCACTCACTAAGGCTTCTACTCGTTCAGCAGAAGCACCTGGATATTGCGTTATGATAAGTGCATTTCGGGTATCTATTCGTGGATCTTCTATACGTGGAAGTGAGCCTAAGGCGGAAAGGCCAGCGGTTATAAGAATAAGCAGGCTTAACACCAACAGGTGTCCTCGGCGGTAAAAAAGCGTATACCACGGGTACGATTTGTCTTTATCAAAGTTGAAGGTTTTCACTAGCGCGCCCCAGCTTTATGCTGGCTTGGAATAGACACCATCTGCCCGGGAGCCAGCTTATGAGTGCCTTCATTGACATAAATTTCGCCGTCTTTAAGCGCACCGCGAACAAACGCATTATTGCCGTCGGTATACACCACTTCAACAATACGCGCTTCTAGGGTGGCATTTTTCTCATTTGATAATACAAACACACGCCACAACCCGCGTAGCCCGTTACTTAACGCATTAACTGGCAGCCAAGCTCCGGTCTCTGTATGAGAACGAAAGCCAGATAAAATAGCCATATCGCCAGGTCGAACTCGCTCGTTACTGTTCAATGTGACAAGAATATCAACAGTTCTGGTTTGCACGTTGCGAATGGGAAGACGCTGCGTGACAGTACCTGCTACGTTAATGTCACCGACTTTTACAAGAACGGGCTCATTCACCTCAAACTGATCAATAACGTCGGCTGGAACAGCAAACCGCGCTTGATAGTTCTCGATACTAGTGAGCCCAAACACAGGGCTTCCAGCGTTTACGACACTGCCTTCATCTAAAAAACGGCGATTGACTACGCCGTCAAAAGGAGAAATAAGTGTGGCTTTGCGCATTTCAACATTAAGGGAATTCAGCGCAGCCTTGATTTCGCTAACCTGCGCTTTTGCGACATTCAGGCTGGCTTTTACCTCGTCAAGACGCTGCGCTGACTCCAGCTTTCTCTCAACCAGTGATGTCGTTCTATCACTGTTAACTTGAGCAAGTGCCAGGTCGGCGTTAGCGCGTTCAAGAGAGGCCTGAAGTTCGCGCTTTCTCGCATTGAGGCGCTGTAAATCTTGTCGCGCTAAGATGTCGCCTTGGCTAACCACATCTCCCTCTTCAACAAGTAGTGTGGTGACTTGACCCGCCACGTCAAAAGACAGGGATGCAGCTTTAGGCGATTCAACCAGGCCAAAGACATTAATTGGTGTTTCGAAACCCGATTGTATTTTGATGGTGCCTGTGGATACGGCAACAGGCAATCGTGCTTCTGGGGCTTGCGTTGCGTTGCCTAAGCCTGCGGTCATAAGAAGTACAACCAGAGCTGCAATAAACACGACAATAGAAATAACGAGTATTAGCTTGCCACTTTTAGCAGGCGACGCCGCAGCTGACATAATGAATCCCTTAACTATTCTAGAGCACGCTCTAGACCACATTTGCATACTTATTGAGCTATGCTAGTATATTAATACTAGACCGTCCAGTTTGATATATAAATATTTAACAAATAGTGAGAAGTGCATTGCCTACGATAAAGAAGCAAGGTCGACCAAAGAGTGAAGAAAAATATCACATGATTTTGCATGCGGCTTCTCGCCTTTTCTTGAAAGAAGGGTTCGCTAACACCTCAATGGACACCGTCGCGAAGGCCTCTGGTGTATCTAAACAAACGGTCTATTCCCACTTTGAAAGCAAAGACGCTTTATTTAAGGCGGCAATTACCTCGAAATGCCGGTCATATCAGCTCGATACCCAGCAACTTATCAACGCAACCTCAAACGCCCTTTCACTATTTGAATGTTTACAAAAAGTAGGCCATCAGTTTATGCGATTGTTGCAAGACCCAGACGCCATCGCCATTTTTCGCGTCATCATTGCAGAGGCAGTAAACAACCCCCATGTCGCAACGCTGTTTTATCAGGCAGGCCCTGAAGCGTCACTTGAGACATTAAGCGATGTAATTGAGACGTTTGGTCGAGGCAGTTTAAATCACGACCTCGCTTACCAGCTAGCCTGTGACTATTGCTCGTTGTTAAAAGGTGATTATCACACCATGATGCTTTGTGGCATTCAATCGCCATTTTCGGATGAAGAAATTCAGTCACACGTGGCACAAGCAGCCGAAAAAATTCTTTTACTCTTTACACATTACACGCAGCAATCCGGCTCGCGTAGCTCTCTGTAATGATATGTTAAAAGCCTCGTCTGCCTCGTACTTAGCTTTAAAAAACGTAGGGTAAAGATGCCAGTGCCCTAATGACTTGTATGAAGGGGTATTATACACTAGCGCCGTTTTCGTTGATGATTGAGAAGCGCATGTCTGACTTTACCGGTAACCACATTCTTTCGGTTAATCAATTCGATCGCGAGGCCATTGAGAAAGTCTTCTCAGTTGCCAATTCTATGAAGCCCTATGCCACGCGGCAAAAGCGCACCACGGTGCTTGATGGCGCTATTCTCGGTAACCTTTTCTTTGAACCTAGTACCCGTACCCGAGTGAGTTTCGGGACTGCCTTTAATCTATTAGGCGGCGAGGTAAGAGAAACTACCGGCATGTCAAGTTCGGCGCTAGCAAAAGGGGAGTCGCTTTACGATACGGCACGGGTGTTAAGCGGCTACTCCGACATTATCGCCATGCGCCACCCCGCGGCAGGCTCCGTAGCTGAGTTTGCAGAAGGCAGCCGCGTACCGGTAATCAACGGGGGCGACGGCGCGAACGAGCACCCTACTCAGGCGCTGCTTGACCTTTTCACAATTAAACGGGAATTGGAATACAATGGTCACGGCATTGACGGTTTGCACATTGCCATGATTGGTGACTTAAGATACGGGCGCACGGTACACTCTCTATCGCGCCTTTTGTGCTTGTTTAACAATATCCGCTTTACGCTTATTTCGCCAAAAGAGCTGGCGATGCCCCAGCCCATCATTGATGCGATTGAAAATGCCGGCCACCAACTTACCATTACTGACACCCTTGAAGGGAATATGGATGCAGATATCTGCTATCAAACCCGCATTCAGGAAGAGCGCTTTCCATCGCAAGAAGAAGCCAACAAATATCGTGGTAAATTTCGACTTAATCAGTCTATTTACACCAAACACTTTCAGTCAAAGACCGTTATTATGCATCCACTTCCTCGCGATTCACGTATGGAAGCCAACGAATTAGATAACGATCTAAACCTTAATCCGAACCTCGCCATTTTTAGGCAAACCGATAACGGTGTGCTTGTGAGAATGGCATTATTTGCATTAACGCTTGGGGTAGAAAACCTTCTCACCAAGTACGAACGCGATGTGGTTTGGTACAGCAACAAGAGTAAGTAATTACATGCAAAAATCTGAAGCCCTATTTACCCGCGCCCAAAAAACCATTCCCGGTGGCGTAAATTCACCTGTTCGCGCTTTTAAGGCGGTGGGCGGTACTCCTCGCTTTATTACTAAAGCAGACGGCGCTTACATGTGGGATGCGGATGGCAAGCAATACATCGACTACATCCAGTCTTGGGGCCCAATGATCCTTGGCCACAACAACGCCCCAATTCGCGAAGCAGTCATTGAGGCATCTTACAGTGGCCTTTCTTTCGGCGCGCCAACTGAAGCCGAAGTAATTATGGCTGAATTGGTAAGCGAAATGGTGCCATCTATGGAAATGGTACGCATGGTAAATTCAGGTACTGAAGCCACCATGTCAGCTATTCGCCTTGCTCGTGGTTACACCAGCAGAAACAAGATTGTGAAGTTTGAAGGTTGTTACCACGGTCACGCCGACTCATTGTTGGTAAAAGCGGGGTCTGGCGCGCTCACTCTTGGCGTTCCTAGCTCCCCTGGCGTGCCGGCAAACGTGGCAGAGCACACGCTTACCGTTGAATATAACAACCTAGACAGCGTAAAAGAGATTTTCGAAACTCACGGCGATGATATCGCGTGCATTATTGTTGAGCCTGTAGCTGGCAACATGAACTGCATTCCGCCTGTAGAAGGGTTCTTAGAAGGACTACGCGCTATCTGTGACCAATACGGCAGCGTTTTGATTTTTGATGAGGTTATGACTGGTTTCCGCGTTTCTCGCGGCGGTGCGCAAGAGCGCTTCAACGTAAAACCTGACTTAACCTGTTTAGGTAAAGTGATTGGTGGTGGTATGCCGGTGGGCTGCTTCGGTGGACGCCGCGATATTATCACCCACATTGCCCCAACTGGCCCAGTCTATCAGGCGGGCACATTGTCAGGTAACCCAGTTGCTATGGCTGCAGGCCTTGCCGCATTGACGCAAATTAAACAGCCAGGCCTGTACGACTCTATCTTTGAAAATACCCAAGCCTTGGTGGACGGTTTCCAAGCCCTAGCAGATAAGCACAATATTAGCCTAACTACTAATATTGCGGGCAGTATGTTTGGGATATTCTTTACTGACGTAGAGAAAGTTACCAACTATAAGCAGGCCACTAACTGTAATACCGAACAGTTCAATAAGTTTTACCACGGTATGTTAGAACAAGGCGTCTACCTGGCACCTGCCTCTTATGAAGCAGGTTTTGTTTCAAAAGCCCACGACGCTGAAGTTATTGAGAAGACGCTTGCTGCGGCAGACAAGGTATTCTCAACGTTATAAGTTAATGTCCTCTTAATTGTTAATAAAAGTCCGGCGCTAGCAGAATGTAAATGTAATCAAAAGTAATGTGCTAGTGCCGTTCTCTTCTTTATACTTTTCTTAAACGTATCTTAAATTCCTTTTGGGCTATCCCTAATAGCTCTATATTTATAAGAAGTTGAAAGGTGTGGTTAACAATGGATTGGCAGACAAGCGCATTATGCGCACTTGTAATTTACAGCACGGCAATTACTTTCCTGTATATCAGACGCAGCAGACGCTTTAAGTACCGTCTAAAAAAAGCGCTCTCTCGCAGTGCAAGTACTCGGGTCGCTACCCTTCAAGCAGCCGACGAAGCTCGTTTTCAAGCTGCTGCTGACGAAGCGTTAAAGCTCACCCAAACCTTCCAAAAATTTGTACCTAGGCAATTCGTTGAGCATATGGCGAACACTGAAGTGGAATCGCTCGGCCTCGGCTATGCTGCTGAAAACGATGTTGCCATTATGTTTTGTGATATCCGCGGGTTTGCCGGTTTCTCTGAAAGGATAACCCCCCAGGAATTGATGAACTTCCTCAATTCTTACTTCACCCGGATGAACGATCCTATTCACCAAAACCGCGGTTTTATTGATAAGTTTATGGGTGACGCCATTATGGCGTTATTCGACCATCAAGGCGGTACACCGCAGCAAAAAGCCTTGGATGCCGTTCAAGCTGCCCTTGATTTACGCAAAGCATTGACCATCTACAACGGGCATAGAAAAAACAGCAGTTACGAACCCATCAATATGGGAATTGGTATTCATTTTGGCCCCGTTATTATGGGTACTGTAGGCTCTGAAGATAGAATGGATACTACCGTTATCGGCGATAGCGTGAATATTGCTTCACGATTAGAGGCGCTAACCCCTAAATACCAGGCCGATATTATTGTAAGCGCCCAACTACTTCAAATTATAGGCCCCGGCTATCCAGTAAAAACTCGGTTACTGGATTGGGTTAGAGTTAAGGGTCGCAAAGCCCCGATTGAGATATACGAGGTGTTAAGTCACCTATCAGAGGAAGAGCAAGCTAAAAAGCTGGCCGTACAAACTAAGGTTGCTGCTGGCTTAGCATGCAGAATTAATCAACAATGGGAAGAGGCCATTGCCTTTTTCGAGACAGCCCTTGCCATTAGCCCTGATGACTCACTTGTACATCATCACCTTGATGTATGCCGAATTTATAGAAGTTTAGATCTTAAAGATGATTGGGACGGTGCATTAGTGCTTTAACGGTGTTTTCAAAGTACCGCCTACTTCACGTGCAGGCCCTTTTTTGAAAGTTTAATTATTATACTTCACGTTAGACATCTGATAGCTTGGCTTGCTGACGAATAAAGGTTATTGATGGCGCAAAAAAAGCTGCGCCTGTCTCTGCACTGGTAAAGTCTAACCAACGATCGTAATCCCCTTCTCCGTTGCCATAAATTTGGCTATGAAGCATCTGCTTAAATGGCCGAGCGCTTGCACTACAACTAACGAAGAACAAGCCTTGTGATGCCATATCCCCATAAGGCATGCCTTGTTTAATTAACCTAGGCTCATCGCCATCGGGGGCGACGGTGCTCGCTCTAACACTATGGGATGATTCGGATTGCTCACTGCTTACCAAGTTATGCTCTTGGGTCGTCCCCATCACTTGTTCTTGCTGTCGACTTGAAAGGCTATTCCAGCGACGTAAATCATGTCGATAACGCTGAATATGAACGTAGCTACCACCGCTAAAATCAGGGTCGTCTTCGCCAATAATACCGACTTTACGGCGCTTCATACCGCGGGGATTATCGGCCCCGTATAAGAACCCATTGAGATCCCGCCCATCCAAGTATCTAAAGCCGCGAATTTGCTCAACTAGCTCTACGTGAATACGCAATAGATCCATCACTTCAATACCCACCGCATGGCAGATATCTAATCGGTCAGCGCGAATTTGAATAAACAGATCGCATGGCATAGTCGGCGCGCTTCTATCTTCACACTGCATATCAGGGAAAGGGGCAAGTTCTATAGGGATGAGGCCAGGGTATACCTCTGCCCAATAGTTAGTGCCAATCGCAACGACACCTGTCACCATGGCTTCATAATGCTCATTTTCGAAATGCTCGAAAATATCCAGCACGCGAGAGAGTTTAGCGCGCACCGCTTGGCTATCATCATCAATGACATTCAGTAACAAGTACTGTGCATGTAAATTTGGCTCAGCGCAGAGGCCTTTTTGTGGTTGTGTCATCGCTGCTCTTGTTATTATTGACGTCTTTGTAAAGTTCGCTACTCGGGTAAAGTGAACCCTACTTACGTTATGACTACTGGTTCAAGCTTGAAAACCATTTCTCGCGAAGCAGTGCCTTATTATTGCATAGAACTTACTGTTTATTCTTTACCCTAGTGTGCTTAATAGCCTGCGGCTTGTCCATCTTTTCGGCTTTCCGAGGCACCGAAATAAACGCCTTTCTGCTCATCCCACGCAATAGCTTGGTAACCACCAAAGGCTCCCACTACACGCTGAAGCTTATGACCTCGCTCCATCAGCTCCCGCTGCACCGCCTCACTAAACCCTGATTCTAAACTCACAAAGCCACCATCAGTCATGAGCGCGCCTGTTGGGCTGCTCGAACCGCTGTGGAGTATTCTAGGCGCGTCGCCAGCTTCTTGCAGGTTCATGCCAAAGTCGAGAATATTCACGATAATCTGGGCATGCATTTGAGGCTGAGTACCGCCCCCCATTACGCCAAAACTTAAAACAGGTTTACCATTTCTCGTGACAAAAGCCGGAATAATCGTGTGAAAAGGTCTTTTACCTGGCCGGTATTCATTGAAATGGCCCTCTTCAAGCGTAAACATTTCACCTCTGTTTTGCAGTACAAAGCCTAGCCCGGGCGGCGTCATTCCAGAACCCATGCCGCGGTAGTTGCTCTGTATAAGCGACACCATATTGCCGTCTTTGTCAGCCACAGTGAGGTAGATGGTATCGCCTTCGTAAATGCCTGCATCGACACGGTTTGCTGCCCGCTCGTTATCAATGAGCGTTTTGCGCTTCGCAGCGTATTCTTTAGAAATGAGCCAGTCGACAGGGATTTCGTTGAAATCAGGATCCGCATAAAACTTTGCACGGTCTTCAAAGGCAAGCTTTTTGGCTTCAACAAAAGTGTGGATATAATCGGCAGAATTAAAGCCCATACCCTCAATATCGTAGTGTTCTAATATATTGAGTATTTGTAAGGCGGCAATGCCTTGTCCGTTAGGCGGTAGCTCCCAGACGTCGTAGCCTCGATAATTCGCCGAAACCGGCTCGACCCACTCAGAGGTATGCGACGATAAGTCTTGATATGATAAATAGCCCCCTTGAGATTTCATATAGGCATCAATCGTACGCGCGATATCGCCTTTGTAAAATGCGTCGCGCCCGCCTGTGGCAATCTTTTCGTAAGTTACCGCCAACCCCGGATTTTTAAAAACATCTCCTTTTTGCGGCACTTTGCCGTCAAGCAAAAAGGTGTCCGCAAACCCATCGTAATGACCAATACGCTCGTAATTCATTTGCCAGTAGTAAGCAATAACCTCAGACACGGGAAACCCTTCTCGGGCATATTTGATAGCAGGCGTAAGCAACGTGGACATGGGCAGCTTGCCAAACTTATCATGAAGCATAAACCAACCGTCTACGGCACCGGGCACCGAGACCGGAAGTGGGCCAAATTTAGGTATTTGATGCAACCCGCGTTCGGCAAAAACGTCTTTTGTTAACTGCCTTGGAGAACGGCCTGAAGCGTTTAGCCCTACGAGCTTTTCTGCTTTGGCATCCCAAACAATAGCAAATAAATCACCGCCAACACCGCTTCCCGTGGGCTCAACTAAACCTAGCATTGCATTGGCTGCAATAGCAGCATCTACCGCGCTACCGCCTTGCCTTAAAATATCGAGCGCCACTTGTGTAGCTAACGGCTGACTGGTTGCTGCCATCCCGTTTTTCGCAATAACCTCAGAGCGACTGGCAAAAGGCTGCCCGGTTACCCTGTCGTAGCCTAAGCAATTGACACTAAAAAATACAAGTACCAAAGTGAGAAGTCGTACGTTTGCAGTCATAATGTTCCTTTGTTTACTGCGAAGGTTATTTAGGGCCTTGCATGAGCTGATTGCTTCATAGTGTAGCGTTATTGTCACATTACGCCTAGGCCCTTTTCTACAGTGCCTTTTTTCACTATTCCGACGCCGTGAATACGGCTACGTTGACGAAAAAAGCCCCGCAATTGCGGGGCTTAAAAGGAAGTGATAAGACATTATTGTTGTAATTATTGCTTTGCCTAATCGAGACTCTCTTACGAACGGCCGCTTGTGAAGTCTGGGTATGCTTCCAGACCACATTCGCTCATGTCTACGCCGTCGAACTCTTCTTCTTCGCTCACACGTACACCCATCACTGCTTTAATCACTAGCCACACGATAAGGCTCACTACAAATACCCATACAAAGATAGTCGCGGCACCAATTAGCTGACCTGTGATACTTGAACCGTCGTTTGTGAAAGGTACAAGGATTAGACCAAGAAGACCTACCACACCGTGCACTGAGATAGCACCTACTGGGTCGTCAATTTTAACTTTGTCTAGTGCAACAATGCTAAGTACCACTAAGATACCGCCAAGGCCGCCAAATAGCGTAGCTTGCAGAGGTGTTGGCGTAGACGGCTCTGCTGTGATAGCAACAAGACCAGCCAGCGCACCGTTAAGTACCATTGTTAAGTCAGCTTTACCAAACAAGATGCGTGCAACGATTAGTGCAGCAATTGCACCACCTGCAGCGGCAGCATTCGTATTCATAAATACGATAGCAACCGCGTTTGCACTTTCAACCGTGGCAGTAGCCAGTACTGAACCACCGTTAAAACCGAACCAACCCATCCACAGAATGAATGTACCTAGCGTTGCTAGCGGTAAGTTTGCACCAGGAATCGCATTTACTTTACCGTCTGCTGTGTATTTACCTTTACGTGCACCAAGAACGAGTACACCAGCAAGCGCTGCTGCAGCACCAGCCATGTGAACAATACCTGAGCCTGCAAAGTCAGAGAAACCAAGGTCGCCAAGGGTATACATACCAAATACCGCTTCGCCGCCCCATGTCCAAGCACCTTCCATTGGATAGATAAAGCCCGTCATAACTACAGCAAATGCAAGGAAAGCCCAAAGCTTCATACGCTCAGCAACCGCACCAGATACGATAGACATTGCTGTAGCAACAAAAACCACTTGGAAGAAGAAGTCAGCAGAAGGCGCATAAGTCGCTGGGTCTTCGGCAACACCCGTTGCACCGTCACCCATAATGCCACTTAGGAAAGGACCCCAATCGCCGCCACCGTACATAATGCCGTAACCGCAAATCATGTACATGGTGCAAGCGATAGCAAATAGTGCCACGTTTTTAGTTAGAATTTCTGTGGTGTTTTTAGCTCGAACAAGACCCGCTTCAAGCATCGCAAAACCTGCAGCCATCCACATTACCAGTGCACCGCAGATTAGAAAATAAAAGGTATCTAGCGCATACCCAAGTTCAAAAGTGATTTCCATTATGGTTTTCTCCGCAAATATATCGTTGTGGCTTACAGCGCGTCGCTATCCGACTCACCAGTTCGAATACGAACGGCGTGTTCAAGGTCATAAACAAACACCTTGCCGTCTCCAATTTTGCCTGTTTTGGCAGCGCCAACGATGGCTTCTACCAGGCGCTCTACTTGATCATCCTGAACAGCAATTTCCAGTTTGACTTTAGGTAGAAAATCCACCTGATATTCCGCTCCGCGGTATAGCTCAGTGTGTCCTTTTTGACGTCCAAAGCCTTTCACTTCGGTCACGGTCAAGCCGTCGATACCGATTTCTGAAATGGCTTCACGAACATCATCTAGCTTGAACGGCTTGATGATCGCTGTGACTAGTTTCATGAGTTGCTCCCAGTTTGTTTTGGTTATTCTGTGTTAATGGTCGAATATCTAACTACCCGAAGATAAACCAAGAGCCATGCCACAAATATTTACCCATTAAAATCAGTTAGATAGGCAATTCACACATGCGCTTGCACAAAAATAATGCACAACAATGGTGCATGTTGAAAAAAATGCCCAGTTTTGAAGCGATACGAGGCAATATTGAGGTGAGCCGACTAAAAAGTACGATGAATTTAGGATGGAACTATTCGATTAAGCCTGTGGTCTGTTAATTATTATGACCACTATCACCCCCGCATTTTCAGCGCCTGAGCGCTATATACAACATCATACCGTTGCTAAGAAAACGGCATGGCGCCCGTTATTGATTTCAGGTTTAGTACACGTGATTGGGGTTATCTTAGTCGTCATACTTTCTCAGCTGAGCATTGATACTCAAAAAGAACGCGCCACTATGTCTAAGCGAACGGCCGAGATAAACGCCAAACTGTATTACCCGCCCGCACCGAAACCGCAATCTCTACCCCAACAAAGCAAACCGGTAGAGGCTTCCCGAAACACGCCAGAAACCAGGTTAAAACCTGTCATTTCAAAGCGTACAGAAGCAGTTGATACTAAAGCTAAAATTACAGAGCGCCCTGCCCCTCAACAGAAAGAGAATACAAAGGCAAAACCGCAAAAAGCCCCCGTCGACATTAAGCCCACTAACACACCGGCAACGCCCATACCTACGCTTTCACAGGATGCAAATCGGCGCGCTGGCTCGCTAAATCTATCGGTAAAAGACGGTTCGGCCCTTTATTTTGAAAAGTATCACAGGGACAAAGTCGCTGAAGACGCTGAACAGGCAGCAAGCGCATTTCAAGAGCGCAAAAACAGCCCGAAACTCGGCGGACCAAGCACACAGCAAATACAAGCCGCCGAAAATAAACGCCCGACTAAACGCGTGAATTGTAGTAGTAACACTAACAAAACGCTGGCGATTTTAAGCGGAATTACCGGTGGCACCTTAGAATGCACCAAAATGGACGATCACAAGCGTTTTATTGACGCTAGAGTCAATAAACTCCCGAAAGACGAAAAGCGAAATTAGCTGTCGCGATCTGCCATACCCAAATAAACAGCAATAGCCTGAGCGCCGCTACTTTCTCTTAAAAAACTTAGGCGGTTGCCCGAAATATGCTTTGAACCGTCGACTGAATGCTGCAACATCTTCATACCCTGTTAGCTGAGCTATACCCAACATGGGCGTATCGGTATTTCTCAGTAACGCTTTGGCCTTTTCCATTCTCGCTTTCACCAGGTAGTCTCGCAAACTAAGTCCGGTAGCTTCTTTGAAACGCGTTTTAAACTGCGTTGTTCCCATACAAGCTATCTGCGCTAACTTCACTTGCGTAAAGCCTCGGGCAAGATCGCGATGAATATGACTTAATACGGGAGTGATACGCTTATCCATGCTACATCCTTTCAAGGATGTCTCTAACAAGGTTAAAAACAGCGCCAAAATCTCTTCATGTCCATGGTCTGCAAACTGACTAATTTGAATTTCTACGAATGACAAAAACGCTTGCAATGCTGACGATACTTGGAAAATAGGGTGTAGCCTGTCATTTAAACTAACGGGCACATATTCCAAGTCTGCCACAATGAATTTTGATAATTCGTTAGCACTAAAATAATGAACCTCGTTAGGCGCAATACATACGCCTTCGCCGACGCCTACTCGCCCACTAAAATTATCGATTTCTATCAAGATATGCCCATTAATGGGCAGCACCAATTGAAAATAGTTATGTTTGTGGCGACACGTTTGTTTGGTATATGAGCGCACAGATAACGATGGCACTGGGCTGTCAGTCATTTAGTTGCCCTCTGTACCCAGTCCTGATTTTGTTACTTGGCTCCCCGCTTATTTGCATCTATTTCCCTTGCGGTTTCCTCAATGCTCTTTGCCGTTAGATTAAGCACTTTTATTCATTTTGTCATAAATACATGCAATATTTGATGCGCCTAGGAAGGCGCCGAACACTACATTTAAGGAAAGAATATACATTTAAAATAAAGACAATAATGGAAAATAAATGAATATAAACTTACGTCAAATAGTAGGCTTGGCAGGATTATTTTTACCCGCTATCGCCATGGGCGAGGTCTCAAATGGGGACTTTGAAACGTGGACGTCGGGTGCACCTGATGCGTGGTCAACTATCGACTCCGGCATTAGTGTGGCTGAAAATTCGGTCTACTCATTCTCGGGTAGCAAGTCCGCTGCAATTACCGTTAACACAACAACGCAAGGCTCAACTGACTTCCGCCAATCAATTAATGTGACTGCCGGTCAAAACTATGAGTTCTCAGTAAGGCTATATCACACTGAGGGAGCGGTTAAAGCGCGCTTATATGTAGACGGTTACCAGGGTTATTCTGACAACACCTTAACCGGAAACTGGCAACAGCTTACTTTCTCTTATTCCGCTACAGTGTCGAAAGAAATTGAGGTCGGGTTACGCTTTTATGATCAGACTGGCTTTGATGGCTCAGAAACCGTCTATGTTGACGCATTCGAACCTACCACGCTTGGTTCTGGAGGCAATAACGGCGGTGGAAACACGTGCTCTAGCCATTCAGGTGTATTGAACTTAACTACTGACAACTACGGTAGTGAAACCAGCTGGCAGATAACCAACTCAAATAACCAAATTGAAGCCTCTGGTGGCAACTACGCTAGCAACCAAAGTTACACTGAAGCGGTTTGTCTTGGCGATGGTGAATATACCTTTACCATTAGTGATACCTACGGCGATGGGATTTGTTGCTCCTATGGCTCAGGTAGCTATAACTTGCTAATAGAGGGCGTATCTGCTGCTAACGGCGGTACGTTTGGCGCGAGTGAAAGCACTAGCTTTAGCGTTGGCACAACTAGTGGCGGTGGCAGTGGTGGTTCATCAGATCTCACTGGTTACTATGCAAGCGCCAATGGTCTTTCAGGCTATGCGTTAAAGACCGAGCTTTACAATATTATCAAAAACCATAATACCCAAAGCTATGGCGACCTTTGGACATTCTATATTTCCTACACTCGCGACAGTTACTACGAAAATGATGGCTCTATTTTGGATATGTATTCAGAAAACCCAAATGGTAGTGACGCTTACAGCTACACAGCGGGTTCTGACCAATGTGGTAGTTATAGTGGAGAAGGAAGTTGCTATAACCGCGAACACGCGTTCCCGCGCAGTTGGTTCGGCGGTGCAGTCGCACCAATGAATACCGATGTTCACCACGTTTTTGCTACTGATGGCTACGTTAATGGACGCCGAAGTAGTTATCCATACGGCGATGTAGGAAGTGCTGCCTATACATCATCGAATGGCTCCAAACTTGGCGCAGGTTCCTCGGCTTCGGGTTATACAGGTACCGTTTTTGAACCCATTGACGAGTTTAAAGGCGACTTCGCTAGAGCGTATTTTTACATGGCAACCCGTTACGAAAATGTCATTGCAAATTGGGAAACCAATAGCACGTATAGCGATGCTGCGTTGAATGGCACGAGTGACCAAGTATTTGAAAGCTGGTTATTAAATCTGCTTTTAAGCTGGCACTCTCAAGACCCTGTAAGTCAAAAGGAAATCGATAGGAATGAAGCTGCCTTCAGTTTCCAGAGCAATCGAAACCCTTTCGTTGATCACCCAGAACTAGTAAACAGTATTTGGGGTAATTAAGGTCAACATGAGAAGAGCACGACGATGCTCTTCTCAACTCACGCTTTCTATGTGCACGAAGCCTCGGTAACCTTATCAAAAATGGCTATCTAGCGGCCTTTATCTTCGTTGTATATAACCTTTGTTTTGAGTAGGCTAAACTGCGATTCAGTAGTTATTTCTCTAATAAATATATAACAAAGGATATTCAACGTGGCAGCAGCTAACTTACTTGCCCTACTTGATGATATAGCAACATTGATGGACGACATTGCAACCATGTCGAAAGTCGCTGCGCAAAAAACAGCGGGGGTTTTGGGTGACGATTTAGCGGTGAACGCCGATCAAGTCCAAGGCGTTAAAGCAGACCGAGAGTTGCCTGTTGTGTGGGCCGTAGCAAAGGGCTCGCTTATCAATAAAGCTATATTGGTTCCTGCTGCGTTAGCGATAAGTGCTTTTGTCCCCTCACTTATCACTGTATTGCTCGTACTCGGCGGGCTATATTTATGTTTCGAAGGTGCTGAAAAACTTCTGCACAAATACCTGCCCCATGATGATGAAGAAATAACACGAGAAGCCAGAATAGACGCATTGACCCATGAAAATGTCGACATGGTCGCGTTTGAAAAAGACAAAATTAAAGGCGCCATTCGCACCGACTTTATTCTGTCGGCTGAAATTATCGTTATTGCACTTGGCACCGTGTCTGACGCCACACTGACAACACAAATTGGCGTGTTAGTGGCGTTAAGTTTAGCCATTACGTTAGGGGTTTATGGCCTGGTTGCAGCATTGGTCAAGATGGACGACGTTGGCCTTTACATGCTTCGTAAGTCGCTAACAGGTTCGATGAACACACTTCAACGGTTTGTTGGCAGAGCGCTTTTGGTCACTGCTCCTGCACTTATGAAAACGCTGGCTGTTGTGGGCACGGTTGCCATGTTTTTAGTTGGTGGAGGTATTCTTACCCATAGTATTGGCTTTTTGCACGTAATTACAGACTGGTTTACAGGGGTTATTCCAGACGCCACACTCGTCATGTCTATACTCGCCGATGGCGCAGTGGGTGTTGTTGCAGGTGTCATTATTGCTTTGGTTGTAAGTGCAGCGTCAAAATTGAAGCGCAAAAGCACGCGTTCTTAATCATTAAACATTTGCAGTGAAACATCTGCACTATTCATTCGAGACTGAATAGTCGCGCATAAATGGGGGTTACCCAACGTTGGCCCTCCCTTATGCCTTCTATGCACAGCTATTTTTTATTGAAGCGCGTATTGGCAAACGACAACGCGCTTCACTTTTCAACAGTTAGCCATTTCAACCACATCACTTTTCAAATACACCAACTTTTAGTTTTTTTATTAAATCCATTTTCTTGCCTTTGAATACTTAAAAAAATAAAAGCAAATAAATCAGTAAGTTAACTTATTTCGCTAAATTGGCACATCCCTCGCTATAAACTAATTGTTAATTGATAACGACTTATTATCGAAACCTATAGCAACATGATAGCTGCCACGCAGTATGTTCAAGTGCAGTGTCTAACTTTACATTTATGGAGATTACTATGTTTACCGCTCGCAAAACTTTCACTGCATTAACGTTGGCAACTAGCATTTTGAGTGCATCAGCATTCGCTAACGATTCACAGAACACCATTATGTCGCATACAGACTTCATGGTAGAAAGCGCCATGATGGATGTGAAGCAAAGTTTAGAGCTTGGTGTGACATTCGATGTATTAACTGCAAGCCACACCTTCGAGCCTGAAGTAGAAGAAACTAATACGCTGGTTGCCGAGATTACTGTTACGCCAATTAAGCCTGTCAGCACAGACGATAACGACGCATAAGGAGAATGCAAATGTTAACCGCCGCTACACTATTTATGGTAGTACTCGGCCCCGTTATTGCGTTTTTAGTGAGTGCACTGGTTTTTTCAACAGCACGCTTATTCCTTCAAAAAGGTCACTGAAAACGCAACAAAAACAAATAGGTACCTAACCGACTACTGCTACCCATTTTTGCCTTCCCTGGGCCTTAACTCCAGAGGGAGATAGAAAGCACGGACTGTACGCTAGCCAAGTGATTGTGTTTTCTATCTTCTTACTGGAGCTTTTTTATCCAAATATACGCTCCCACCAGCTTTTTTCTTTCTTATCGCCGTTTTCGTCTACCGGGCGACCAGCACAATCTTGCTGCGCAGGAGGCAGTACATCCAAAATAGCCGGAACACTTAAACTTCCTGCGCACCCAGCGACCACTACCGCCCCCGTCTTCGCATCGAAATGTGCAATACCTAACCCTTTAGGGAAACGTCTAGATAGAGACTTCGGTGACTGTGACTTCATATAATTTACAAACACAGGCAGCGCGCCACCTGCACCGGTTAAATTCACTGGTTGATTATCGTCATTGCCGACCCAAACGGTCACCACATTATTTCTGTCGAAACCGCTAAACCAACTATCGAGATAATCATCGGTTGTACCTGTTTTCCCTGCCATATTTACATTACCAAAGTTCCAGCCTATGCGTTTTGCTGTACCTTCTGTGGTCACCTTGTACAGGGCGTAGTTCAGTAAGTAAGTGGCGGCTTCATCCGTGCGCTGAGCAAAGAACTCGGCCTTCTTCCAAAGTAATGCATTATCTGCCGTAACCACAGAACTCACCGTGTGAAGCGGTATGTAGCGGCCATCGTTTGATAGGGTTTGATACATTTGGTTTGTGCTAAATGGCGTTAGTTCGAAAGCGCCCAAGGTTAACGACGGTACTTTATCAACGGGTGTTGTGACCCCTAAGCGACTAATCGTATCTGCAATAGCGTCTAACCCTACTTGCATACCCAAGTTAACCGTAGGAATATTCAGAGACTCCACCAGCCCCTGCAAAAGCGGCACCTGACCTCTAAAAGCTTTATCATAGTTTTGAGGCGACCAAGTTTTCCCGTTTTTACTCTCAAGGGTAATAGGTTCATCTTCAAGGGGCGTGGCCAAATTGAACTGAGTAGGGTCTTCTAATGCCGTTAAATAAACCGCCGGTTTTATTAGCGACCCTATAGGGCGCTTCGCATCGAGGGCGCGATTAAAACCTTTAAATGCAAAGTCTTTACCACCTACGATAGCGCGTACTTCACCGCTTGCGCTGTCAGTGACAACCATAGCGCCTTGAAGCGGCACGCTGCGATCTTTTTGCAGCCCGTTTAGGGTGCTAGACAGTGCTTTTTCTGCCCTACGTTGAGCCACGATATCAAGCGTGGTAAACACTTTAACCCCCGAGTCACGCAGGCTCGGCTCTGCTAAAATTTCATTGAGTTCCCGGCGCACTTGCTCCATAAATGCAGGGTGTTTACCGCTTGCTAAACTTGCACCGCTGGCAAGCCCTAACGGCATGTTCACATAGCGCTCGTAGTCTTGACGGTTTATTTCATTTTCATCGAACAACATTCGAAGTACTAAATCTCGACGCTCTTTTGTGCGCTCTGCATACTTTCGTGGATTGTAATAAGATGGGCCTTTGATAATAGCAACCAGCGTGGCTATTTCGGGCGTGCTTAACTCGTTGGCCGGTCGGTCAAAATAAAAGTAGCTGGCAAGCCCAAAACCATGTACAGCCATGTCACCGTTTTGCCCTAAAAACACCTCATTTAAATAGGCTTCGATAATCTCAGACTTGCTATAGCGGGCGTCTATAATAACCGCCATTATGGCCTCTTTAGCCTTGCGTACAAGGGAGCGTTCGCGGGTTAAAAACATGTTTTTCACCAGCTGCTGCGTTAGCGTACTCCCGCCTTGAACGGTTCTGCCCGCAGCAATATTAGCCATTAGGGCCCGTAAAATGGAAAGCGGTGCTACACCGTGGTGATTATAGAAGTTCCTATCTTCAACCAAGGTTAGCGCTTTAGGTAACATTTCAGGGATAGTATCTAACGTCACTAACATGCGGTCTTCATGAGAGCCGCTCGTCATACGTGTTACTAGCCATGGCTCTAACTTTACGGAACCGTAGGGACGGCCTTGTGACTTATCGTATATTTCACCGATACGCGCCCCTTCCCACGTTATTACTAAATGGCGTAAAGGCTCCGCTCCCTCAGGGAATTGAAATGCGCGCCTTTGTACAGTAAGCACGTTATTTTGATAGCTATACTCACCACTGCTATCGGCAAAGGTTACTTTTCGGTAGCCCAATAAGTCTAATTCATCAATAACCTCTTGCGGCGTAATTTCCTCTCCTTTGCTTATTTCTAAAGGTCGAGCAAATATTTGTGCAGGCACCTCCCACTTGTTGCCTGAAAAAGCGTGCTTTATTTGTGCATCAAGATAAAAGGCATATGCCCCTAGCACCACAAGCCCTATAAGGCATACACGCCAGAACAGTTTAAAAAACCACGAACGTTTGGTCGTACTTTTCCCCGCTGCAGTTTTTTTCGAAGCATTGCTTTTTGAAGATGAATTGTTTTTAGTCTGTCTTTTTGTCACGTGAAAACGCCATGAAGATCATTAAGATGACATCGCAATCATTGCGATATGGACTACACCAACGCCCTTAGAACGCTGTGATTAAGTCGCTAAACATTACCACTGAGGCCGGCGCGCAACAACTGTTTCCAATTATGCACACTGCGCCTGCGGTAACCACAATGGACACTTCTACAACGTAAACCTACCGGCAGAAAATGAATTTTACTCGCGTTTCACGGTCACAATGCGATAGCATGCAAGCAAGTAACACAGGAACCGTACTATGCGCTTAGCTTCACTTCAGTTTTCTTTTTTATCGACATTTTCACTTAAAGGTGGCGTGTTTCGTACATCACTTGCGCTTCTTTTTACAGGTGCTGTTATAAACTCAGCCTCTGCCAATGAGCACTTTTCCAGCTGTACTGCTGCCCTTGCCGACAGAGCAAAACGAGAAGGTGTCAGCCAGCAAATTATCGACGAGGTATTTCCTCACCTTGTACATCAAGACCGCGTAATTGAGCTAGATAGAAGCCAGCCTGAGTTTGTACAAACCTTTCCCGGTTATTTTAGCAAGCGCGTCACCGACTGGCGTACCGAGAAAGGCAAAGCAATGTATGCCAAGCACGAAAAGCTATTGCATAAGCTAAGCGATAAATACGGCGTACCTCCCCACTACCTTCTTGCTTTTTGGGGGCTTGAGACTAATTTCGGCTCGTACAAAGGGAAGATGCCTGTACTTGATTCACTGGCAACCTTAGCCTGTGACAAGCGCAGAAGTAAGTACTTCACCCAAGAGTTCTTGGTTGCTGTAAAGCTTATGCAGCGGGAAAAGCTTAAAAAAGACAACATGGTAGGCTCGTGGGCCGGCGCGATGGGCCATACCCAATTCATGCCATCTGCGTATACTCATTATGCAATTGATGGCGACGGTGACGGACAAATTAACCTGTGGGAAAGCGAAGAGGACGCTTTGTCTTCTGCGGCAAACTTCCTTGCCAGTTTAGGCTGGGAGCGCAGTTTTCGCTGGGGCCGTGAAGTTAAGCTACCGGACAGCTTTAACTATCAGGAGTCTGGCTACAAAAACCGCAAACCTCTTAGCGAATGGCACGAGCAAGGTGTGAAAAAAGCCGATGGTTCGCCACTAGGTGAAGGCGAAACGACTGCCTATGTGATTGTACCGGCGGGTCACAATGGCCCGGCCTTTATCGCTTACAAGAACTTCCGCGTTATTATGCGCTGGAATAATTCAGAATTTTACGCCATTGCAGTAGGCGTATTGGCTGACCGTATTGCCGGCGCATCAGGTATTAAGGCTACGCTGCCTGACCTACCCGCTTATAACCGTAAAGACATCATTGCCTTGCAAAGTAAACTTAATGACTTAGGTTTCGATGTGGGTAAGCCCGACGGCATAATTGGCCCAGCCACCCGAGAAGGGATTCGAAACTATCAAATTAGCAACAACATGATTGCAGACGGCTTTCCTGGCCTTGAAGTTATGGCAGCGCTAAATGTGGAGCTTGAGCGGGACAAAGCTTCACAGTCCTAATTTTTGATTTAGCGCGCTTTGTTAAAAGCGCGCTAGTGCGAATATATTTAATTAAAGGTCGCACTCAACACACGTTCGCTCTTACCTTTGCGTTAATGTCATAGCGCTTACATACGCTTTTTGGTTTTACTTGTAGGTACCGCGTTGGCGGGGTCATCTGGCCAATAATGCTTGGGGTAACGGCCCTTCATTTCTTTTTGTATTTCTTTGTAACTACCTTGCCAAAAAGCGCCTAAATCACTGGTAGTTTGCAGTGGCCTTCCCGCTGGCGACAACAACTCGCACACCACGGTAACGCGGCCTCCAGCTATCGTTAGCGGCCCATTTTGCGAGTACATTTCTGGCATTTTAACCGCCAGCACCACATCACCGTTTTCACGATAGTCCAGTGCGGCTTCTCGTCCCGTAGGAATAGAAACGTGGGTGGGAAGATGTGTTGCTAAGGCGTCTTGCTGGGGCCAAGAAAGTCCATTGTTCAGCGCAGTTTTCCACGGCAGCTGCTGTAGCGACTTTGTGTTTTTGCAGCTTTTTAGCGCTGCGCTTAAGCTCTCTTTTGCCTTGTGTACCAGCTCGCTCAACGATGCAGGCCACGCATCTGGCTTATCAAACGCTTTGTCTTGCGTTAGGTTTAGCTTGCCAGCCAATGCCACTCTTCGCCACCACTGCCAGTCAGCGTCGCAAAGGGGCCACTGTGAAAGTGGCAGTGCATCTAGGTAGGCAAACCATCCTTCGGTTAACGCCCCATCCCAGTATTCATTATCGCGGCTTTTCTCTTGCCCTGAGACCGGCACACTATTTAATGTGATAGCAAAAAAACCTGTGCTTCGGCGCGCTTCCATCTGGCCTGTGTCGCGATTAAGCACTGCACTTCGTTTTTCACTAAATGCTTTGGGGAAAGCTAAGCGCAAGTAACTTTCGGGCACAGCTTGCGCCAGCCGTATCACTACCGTATTTTTTATAAGTTGCCCATCAAGTACCGCTAACCACGGCGAACTGTCATCGGCATCGCCATGATTAAATGCACTGCTATTAGAAGTAGCAAGCTCGGCGCCTTTCCCGCTGGCAAGCTTATACTCAAGCAATTGTGATGACTGCTTTACGCCTGCCGTCGCATTTTTACTACAGGCTGCGCTGCCCGAGGCATTATTGCCTGAGGTCGCGCGTACACGCAAATAGCCCACCTGCAGTGGGAATGCTATAGCTATACACAAACCAAGAGCCCATTCTTCTAGCGCGTTAATATCAGCCTTAAATGATTGCTCGCGTTCTGTAGAGCTAGTTACATACCGAACGTAGCGAGAGGCTTGCTGAATCAACTGATTACGCGCATTGCCACTGACCTGAAGCAAAGCGTCCACTACACTTGTTGCCCCACTTGCACTCATATTGCTTTCACTTAACGCCACCACAAATACTGCGGCATGTTTTAACGCGTTATTTTCTTTAGGTGAAAGGCCTTCAATACCTGACTTAGCTGTTAATAGCAAATGGGCTAAATGCGGCTGACATGGCAATTGCGCTACCTGACGTCCGTAGGGCGTTATGCTCCCTTGCCCTGTTGCGTCATCAAACCCTACTGCATGTAATCGGTGGAGCTTTTGCTGTGCCGAGTTTAGTTGAGCAGGTGTGGGCTTGGTTAAAAGTGCTAATGTATCGGGCGTACTGCCCCACGCATAGGTATCAAGTAGAAAGCTACTTAAATCTTCTTTTTCTATTTGCGCCGCATTGTGTTTGGCTAATCGCTCGAAGCTGCTTTTACTGCATAGCCTATAGCAGGTACCCGCCATTACCCGCCCTGCTCGCCCTGCTCTTTGAGTGGCAGAAGCTTGCGAAATACGTTGCTGGGTGAGCGCAGTAATATCGCTTGAAGGGTGATATTGCGCACTGTTCTCCCACAGACTATCAATAACTACTGTCACGCCTTCAATGGTTAAACTGGTTTCAGCAATATTAGTAGAGAGGATAACTTTCCTTCGCCCGTGGGGGTCTGGGGCTATAGCGTCTTGCTGCGCAGACTTGCTTAGTGCGCCATAAAGCATGTGAATAGCAATGTCCGCACTCTCAGCTAACCCTTTTATTTCTCTGGCAACGGCATTTATGCTCCCCCGACCTGGAAGAAATACCAAGATATCGCCATCGTGTTCGCTTACTGCTTGCTTTATGATATTGCAAGTTTTCGGTACTAACTCATAAGCCTGGACATCTCGGGTGTAGCGAATATCCACGGGAAACACGCGTCCTTGTGTATTTAAGTTCACCACGGGCAGCGCGCTAAATTCATTAAGCAGTGCTTGAAGTGGCGCTATATCCAAGGTAGCCGACATGACAATTAAGCGCAGGTCGTCGCGAAGCCCAGTTTGAACCTCAAGCGCTAGCGCCAAACCAAAATCGCTGTGAATGCTGCGTTCGTGAAATTCATCGAAGACAATAGCAGTGACATCTGCTAGCTCTGGGTCTTGCTGAATCATGCGAGTCAGCACACCTTCTGTAATAATTTCAAGGCGAGTGGCTGGCGATGTTTTTGATTCGCCTTTAATACGATACCCCACCGTTTCACCCACACTTTCGTTTAACTGCTTAGCTAAATAGTCAGCGAGGTTTCTCACCACCACGCGACGTGGCTGCATAAGCAATATTTTACCCTTAAGTGATGATTGCAGCAGTGACAAAGGAAGTACGGTAGACTTTCCCGCGCCCGGTGGCGCACCAATAATGATATTGTTCGCGGCAACCGACTCTTTAAGCGGTGTAACAAGCTCATAAGCAGGTAAATGAGAAAACGGCTGTAACATAAAGGGAATAAAGGTGTTATAAGTTAATGGGTATAGTGTACCTGATTTGATCAATGCACCCGAACATCACGGCTATTTTTTTAAACTGGATAGATAGCTTAACACTTGCGATGGGTTTTACACCCCGATAGTAGCGCCATGATAAGCTTATTCTAGTATGGGCGTGTAACTGCACTCTTAAGCTTGTGGGTGGTCATTTAACGTGATGAACAAAGAATAGGGCAAATCGGAAGGAGTAAAGCTATGCGAAGCTTTATTGGTTTAGATCTTAGCGCCACAGAAAAACTTGCTTTGGATAGCTGGCGTCAACAGGCATTGCCTGAAATCATGCCACGCCAATGGGTAAATAACGAGTCGAGCAGGTCTCGAAAGTCTGGCAATAAGCGCAACAACCACAATAGTGGGCAAGGGCCTTCGCTACCTTATGCCGTGCCCGCGGCAAACTTTCACATCACACTTAGCTTTTTAGGCGAGATAAATCACCGTCAGCACGAAGCGCTGGTGTATGAACTCGACCAGCTCGTTAGCGAACCATTTTCATTAACCCTAAATGCAACAGGGTTGTGGAATGGCCCCAAAATCCTATTTGCTGCGCCTACGGATACACCAAAGGCACTAAGTGAACTCGCCAAGTTGTCGCGTAAAGCTGCCCGCAAAGCAGCAATAGAAGTAGAAAACAGAGAATATAAGCCTCACGTTACCGTTGTTAGAAAGGCTACATCAACTTTACCACTGCCACTTTACAGCCCCAGTGTAGACGTTCACGTCTCGGCATTTCACCTGTTTGAGTCTGTCACTACACCTCAGGGGGTTACCTACCCTATTCGCCAGTCTTGGCCGTTAAAACACAATATGTCGGTAAGAGAAAAGCTACGTCGGGGAATAACCGACGAGTAAGGGAAATACGACACAGTGCCTACCTTGTTAGGCCGCTATCATTTGAGGGACACCTTTCGCCGCTAAGCAGGTATAGAGATTGAAAACTTGTTAAGATTTAGTGTACAAGTTTTGTAATTATGAGTTATAGCAATTTAAGCTTGTTTTAAATCGCGCTTCGCCTTTACAACGCGTAGCGTCACGGGTAAAAAGATAGCCTGTTTTTTTAATCATTCTGCCCAAATGCAACAAACATTTAGATTAGTAATAGACTGCCCAGACCAAATTGGGCTAGTGGCCAGCGTGTCACAATTTTTAGCGGATCATAACGCGACCATCGTTGAAGCGAACCACCATACCGACTTACAAACAGGTCGCTTTTTCATGCGCCATGAAATAAGCACCGACTCGCTTAAGTTAGACCACCAGAGCTTCGTAAAAGAGTTCACTCCCCTTGCGAATGAATACCAGATGAACTGGAAGCTTAGCGATTCAAACAAAAAGCAACGCGTGGCCTTGTTGGCTAGCCTTGAGTCTCACTGTTTAGTTGACTTGCTTCATCGCTGGCATACAGGCGAACTACACTGTGATATTCCCGTTATTATTGGCAACCATCCGCAAATGAAGCAGTTTGCCGACTGGTACAAAGTGCCGTTTCATTGGGTAGACTTTAAAGCACTTGGGAAAGAAGCTGCATTTGCCCAAATTTCGACCTTGCTTGAAGAATACAAGATTGATTTGACGGTACTTGCACGATTTATGCAGATTTTACCCGACAGCCTATGTCAGCAGCTGCAGGGTAAAGCGATTAATATTCACCACAGTTTCTTGCCAAGCTTTGCCGGCGCTAAACCCTATCAACAAGCTTATGATCGCGGTGTGAAGTTGATAGGCGCAACGTGTCACTACGTCACTAAAGACTTAGATGAAGGCCCTATTATCGAGCAAAGCGTGAAGCGTATTAGCCACAGCGATAGCGCAGCTGACATGGTCCGTAAAGGCAAAGATTGTGAAGTTACCGCTTTGGCTCACGGCGTACGCTACCATTTAGAAGACCGCGTAATTATACACAGAAATAAAACCGTGGTATTCGCTTAAACGCGCAAGGCTCCTTCTTTGCAAAAACGTTTAAATTTAAGTAAAACCTGCGCCCGACAGTAAAGCCCACCGGCTGAGCTTTTACTGTCGGGCGTTTGAAACCTAGCTTTAGACAGGGCTGACCAACATAGCGCGTCTAAGTCTTAGGTAATACCACAGGTTAGATACGGCAAATAACGCTTCGGTAATAGCGAGCCCCCACGTTTCTGTGATGACGCCGTAAAGTGTAAAATTCAAAGATCCCAGAATCATACAAATTCGAAGCCCCGCTTCTTTGCAGTAAAGTTCGCCAAAACGGTAAGCCATAAAAGTAAACGCTGGCATGGTTTCTATAAACGAGGCTTTACCTGTTAAGTTATTTACCGAAAGCACAATGCACAACATGGTGATTAGCGTAATGTAAGTTGCGATAGGCGACAGCAGTTTTTGCTTAATCAAGCGGTAACTCGTACTCAATCCGGCAATAGTAATAACAATGGCGCCGCTCCACGCTTGTTCGAACGCAAGCAGCAAACCAACCGCCACACACAGCCCCAAATTCAGCAGCAGTACTTTTCGCTCGGTATTCGACCAAAAAGAGGCCAATGCGAAGACAATCGGAAACCCGTGGAGAAGAAGCTCAAGCATGATGATCACTTTAAAAAATAAGGGGTTAATAGGGTGCTGAGAACAGCTGCTTAAAAAACGGGCGCAGTGTAAATTCCATACAGTGAAAATCCAATCAAAAGTTATGCAATTTCGACGAATTGCATACAAGTGCGATTCGTCTCTCAAACCGCTGTACTGCAAGGAATTACGTTAAAGAGCATTTAACTTATTTTTACATTATCTTAAGATGATATGTGTCAAAAACGTATAGATAAAAACAGACAGGAAAACTCATGGGTAAATTTAAAACATCACTTACCGCGATGGCGGTTGTGATTGCGCTAGGCGCGTGTTCAGAACAAAAAGCACCAGAAACAACTGGCGCCGATACACAAACTGCCACAACATCTGAGCAAGCACAGTTTGATAACGTGCTGCTTCAAGAGTTTAAAGGCCCCTATGGTGGTATACCGGCCTTCGATAAAATGAAGCTTGAAGATTTAAAGCCTGCGCTAGAAAAAGCCATGGCGTTAAATCTTGAAGAAATTGAAGCCATTGCCAATAACGAAGCCCCTCCGACATTTGAAAACGTTATTGTAGAAATGGAGCGCGCAGGCGCTGAACTTGGCCGTGTGTTTACTTATTACGGCATTTGGAGTGCAAACAAATCTAGCCCTGAATTCCGTGACATTCAGGCAGAGATGTCACCTAAGCTTTCGGCGTTTTTCACTCAAATCACGCAAAATGAAAAGCTTTTTGAAAGGGTAAAAACCGTTTATGAGTCTGACGAACTTAAGTCTTTAACGCCCGAAGAGCAGCGCATTACGTGGATGACGTACAACGGCTTTGCGCGTAATGGCGCAACCCTAGATAGCGAAGCGAAGAAGCGCTATGCAGAAATAAATGAAGAACTTGCCACGCTGCACACTAAGTTTTCAAACAATGTACTCGCTGACGAAGAAAACTATGTCACTTACATCACTGAAGATCAGCTAGACGGCTTACCGGCGTCATTTGTAAAAGCCGCCAAAGCAGCAGCCGAATCTCGTGGTGAAGAAGGCAAGTACGCCATTACCAATACCCGTTCATCAATGGACCCGTTCCTGACATATTCAACAAATCGTGAACTACGTGAAAAAGTATGGCGCACCTACTATAACCGCGGCGACAATGCTGATGACTTCGATAACAACGACATCATAAAACGCATTTTAACCTTGCGTGACGAGCGCGTTGAACTATTAGGCTACGAAAACTACGCCCAGTGGCGTTTAGAAGACCGCATGGCGAAAAACCCTGAAAACGCCATGGATCTTATGATGAAAGTTTGGCCTGCCGCCATCGCTCGTGTTGAAGAAGAAGTCGCCGACATGCAGGCCATTGCCGATGAAGAAGGCGCCGACATTACTATCGAGCCTTGGGACTACCGCTTCTATGCTGAAAAAGTTCGTCAGGCTAAATACGATTTAGACTCAAACGAAGTGAAGCAATACTTACAGCTTGATAAACTTCGCGAAGCCATGTTCTATGTAGCGGGTCGCTTGTTTAACTTCAACTTTACCCCGGTTGAAGAAGGTAAAGTAGCGGTATTCCATGAAGACGTTAAGGTATGGGAAGTTACCGACAAAGACTCCGGCGAGCACATTGGCCTTTGGTACCTTGACCCGTTCTCACGCCAAGGTAAACGCTCTGGTGCATGGGCAACGACGTATCGTTCTTACACCACGTTCGACGGCAAAAAAACCGTACTGTCTTCAAACAACTCTAACTTTGTAAAAGGTGCAGATGGAGAAGCGACATTAATTTCGTGGGACGACGCAGAAACCTACTTCCACGAATTTGGTCACGCGCTTCACTTCTTAGCGTCTGACGTTGAATACCCATCATCACACTCTGGCGTGCGCGATTACACTGAATTCCAGTCTCAGTTGTTAGAACGCTGGCTAACTACCGATGAAGTTATCAACAACTACTTGGTTCATCATGAAACCGGTGAACCAATTCCTGCTGAGCTAGTGGAAAAAATCAAGAAGGCATCAACCTTCAACGAAGGCTTCAAAACCACAGAATACATGGCCTCGGCTATTATGGATCTGAAATATCATACGACGGATCCGAGCCAGATTGACCCAGACACCTTTGAGCGCGAAGAGCTTAAAAAATTGGATATGCCTGAAGAGATTGTGATGCGTCACCGTTCACCGCATTTCGGTCACGTATTCTCTGGCGAAGGTTATGCCGCCGCTTACTATGGTTATATGTGGGCAGAAGTACTAACCGCTGATGCGGCAGAAGCCTTTATGGAAGCGCCAGGCGGTTTCTACGATAAAGAAGTGGGTGATCGCTTGGTTAAATACCTCTTTGCCGTACGCAATGCAATGGACCCAGCGGAAGCTTACCGTAAGTTCCGTGGGCGCGACGCTAAAGTTGACGCCTTGATGCGCGACCGAGGCTTTCCCATTCCTAAAGATTCAAAAGAGTAAGTAACACTACAATGACAGGCGAGCGACACAACTTGTGCCGCTCGCCTTTTTTATACCCGTTTTCAAAACTGTAAATAAACACTTTCTTATTGACCTATTGGTCAATCTTACCGCACAATCCAAATTCTCGATTTCTTCGCCAAAAGTATAAACTTTTGCGCGATTAAGCCGATATGTTGTCTACGTCATCTAAAAATAACAATAATACTGACGTAAATTTCACAACATTCAGACGTTGCTGTGCCTGCAATGCCACGTCATTTAGATATTTTCCTCAGCATTAACTAACGTGGTCGAAAGTCATGACTTTCAGTATAAAACAAAAACTTATTCTATCTTTGATTGTGGCAGTACTAGCGGCTGCTATTTTAGTTGGCTCCATCAGCCAGTATATCGCCCGAGACTTAGTAAAAGAAAACATGGAAGCCCTTCAGCTTCCTTCTTTGCTTAACCAAATTGGGAACCGTGTAGACCGTGAAGCGAGTGTAATGCTTACTGTGGCACATAGCATCGCTTCCAACCCCGATATTTTAGCGTGGTCAAAAGCAGGAGCAGATAAAAGCGGCGAACGCAGACTTCTTAACTATTTAAACGATATTGTTGCGTTCAACGACTTAACCGTTGCGTCGTTTGTAGACCGAACGACTTATAAATATTGGAACCAAGACGGCTTTTTACGAGAACTAAAAAACGACGAATTTGATGGCTGGTTCTTCGCGTATAAAAACAGCGGCGAACCTATTTCGCTGAGCTTGTACAATGAGCCCGGACAAGGCTACCGGCTTTTTGCCAACTACCAGCAAGTCGATGGCAGAGGCATGTCGGGGGTAGCGAAGTCTGTAGATGAGCTATTAGCAATTATTAATGCAGTTAAAATTGCTCAAACTGGGTTCGTCTTTCTGGTTGATGGTAACGGCACCATTATCGCTCACCCGAATACTGACTTACTAGGTAAGGCGAAGCTCGCTTCAATAAGTGAAGCAAGTACAGCAGGCAAGTTACTTAACCGCCAAGACTTTGCTATGGCCACCAGCGATCACGATGGCGATACACAGCTCTTCGCCTGTACTTTCGTAGAAAAAGCCGGATGGTACGTAGTAGCACAAGTCCCTGAGCACGAGTTGTATGCCTCATTAAATGCGGGAAGCCGCCAGATTATATTCTGGGCGTTGGCCATTGCTGGTGCCTTCGCGCTTATTGGTATCTGGCTTGCGGGCTCACTCACTAAGCCGCTGGAGTCTTTAGCCGACGTGTTTCAGCAACTTGGACGCGGTCAGGGTGATTTACGCTCTCGTATTCCTGTGCCAGAACAAAAAGAGATCGCCCGTTTAGTGGAAGGGTTTAACAACTTTATAGACCACCTTCACGGTACTATTTCTCAAGTTGCGAAGACGAGCCACGCACTTAAAGCCTCAGCACAGGATGTTGCGCAACAATCCCACCAAACTGAAAGCTCGACAAAAGGTCAGCGCGATCAGACGCTACAGGCAGCCGCCGCTCTGACTCAAATGGGCAGCACTGTGAACGAGGTCGCCCAGTCGGCGACGCTTGCCGCACAAAATGCCAATCTTGCGACCACAAACTCTGCCCACGGTAGAGAGATAACCCAACGAGCGGTGCATGCCATACAGGGGCTATCTGAGCAAATTCAAGACGTATCAGATGTCATTCAATCATTGGACGCCCACACTGCCGCCATCGGTGGAATACTTGATACGATAAGAGGCATCTCGGAGCAAACCAATCTACTCGCGCTAAACGCAGCCATTGAAGCGGCGCGAGCCGGAGATCATGGCCGTGGCTTCTCAGTGGTAGCAGATGAAGTAAGAACACTCGCCCAGCGTGCGGCTCAAGCGACCGATGAGATACAGGTCAAAATTGATAAGTTTCAGCAAGACTCTAAAACTGCGGTTTCACAGATGGAATCAAGTCGTGCGCGCACTACAGATGTCGTTACCGCAACCAACGAAATCGATAAGCTCCTACAAGATATTGCAGATGAAATCGCGCACATTAACGATGTGAACACTCAAGTGGCAACGGCTACCGAGGAACAAGCGACGGTTGTTGAAGATATCAGTCGCAATATCAATGACATTAGCGTGTCGAGTGAAGAAACACTGGATGCCACTAAAATATTGGTGAACGTTAGCGACAAACTAGACGAGTTGGCGCAAGAGCTCTCGACAGAGGTAAGCCGATTTAAGCTGTAACAGTGGTTATGTTAGAAGTTGTAGCTGCGGTGGCTATGGCTTCTGACTAAGCGCTATGGCGTTGGCCATATAGATGAAAGCCCAAGGTTGCGTGGTTATTAAAAGGTAATGGCGTATTGAACCTTTACCTGATTGTCTCTGCTTGAACGCCAAGGAAGTTGAAGCGATGCACCATCACTTTCCCAAGACTCTCTCAGTGCACCAAGTGTGAGTAGATGCTTATTTTCTTTGAAAGGAATTTCTAAATACACACCCGCCGATGTACTAGTAGGCAGTTGTATGGTGTCTGCGACGGGAACACTCATTTCATGACGAGGACGTACTTTGTGGCTTAGCCCCACCCGATAGTTACCGCTATCCCACCAGCTTACTACTTCAAACTCGTGGCTTTTGACCCGTTGGGATAGCACACCATAATCAAGCAGCCCTTTGTTGTAGTGCACAATAGCTTCGATATTAAACATAGGAGCAATACGCTGACTAAGCGCTAATTGATACTGCTTTTGCTTACAGCCTTTAAATTTAATTTTGTTTTTAGTGAGCGTTAGCGAGAATGTGTCATCACTGTCAGTATACTTATTCAGCCACTGCTGTGCTTTTTCAACCACAGAGGCATTAGCTACGCTTGCCATTGTTATGCAAGGGCAAATACACGCTATTAGCAGAGCCTGAGTAAAACGTCGCATTTTCGCTGCCTTTTTAAATGTGGTTTAGTTAACACAATTTCAGTATAGACAAGAAAATAGGAGGTTGGGTATTAGCCATATTACTAACACCCGAGAAAAAATAACGTTCATGTTGGCGTAGCCTGTTAGCTTCTCCATGCTTATCAGCGAGCTACGAATCACCTCTACTACAACAACACTTAATAAATGTATTATCTTTTTATTGAGGCGCTAGATAGCGAAGCCTTTCGGCCTTCGGTTGCTTCTTCGCTAAACCAGTAAAGGCCTTGGCTATCCACGCACACGCCTTCAACCTGTTTGTAATGTTCAAGGGGCCACACGTCGAGAAGCGAGAAGTCTTTTGACACTTGTGCCATAAAAGTCGAAAAGTTTCCGAAAGGATCTGATTTATATCCTGTAATGACATAGCGCTCTTGGTGTTGGTCGAAATCTACCCCTGTAACCACGCCTGGTAAGCCCTCAATAGACGCAAAAGGGCTGATGATTTGAACGCGCTCGGCCTCATTAACCTGATAGATATGCGTTATACCTGTGCGCCAGCTTTTAGAAAACAACTGTAACTTGTTATCAAACTTCACCATGGCTTCTGAGTCAAAATCATGTGCATAGGGAATATTGTTTGTGGCGTCATTTCCAGCGTATTTCAGCGTGATTGTTTCAATATTATTCACATTAGCGCGATTGACCTTGTGAATTTCTACCTGCTCCCTTTTGCCTTTATTGTTACCGACATCAGCAATGTAAAAAGCGTCGGCATCTGCCGTTATTGCTTCCCAGTCTTTGTTAGTAAGTGCCAGTGGCGTTCGCTCTACTATCTCGCCTTGGTAATTCACGCGATATATTACAGGCGCATTGCCTGAGTCGTTAAGCGAAAACATTCCGCCTTGTTCACAAAAAAGCCCTGAAGTTTCTGCCAGCTCATCGGGGAGTTCAACCACGCTTTTTATCGTTAATGGCGCTGAAGGCGCAGGATAGTTAACTGCACAGGCCGTGGTTAGCGCAAAAGCAGTGGATAGAAACACAACCTTGAGTAATAGGTTCAATGAAAGGCTCCAGCTTAATATTATCTTTTAAATAATAACAAATTTACTGATTATCTCACGTATATTTCATGGTCCATTAGGACTAAATTTGGTGGAAACCGTGTTCATTTTTATTGCTAACATTGCGCTATTTTATAACTATTACTTAAAGCGCAGCATAACCTAGTATGTTGGTCTAAACTTTCACTCCATGCGTATATTGCTATACGTTAACTTGGTCTAAAGTTGCTGTATGACAAAAGCTTAGGCTGATATACGATGGAACAATACAAATACGTTAAGGAATCACTTTTGTCAGACCCACTTCTCTCTCTTGTTTCTGTAGGGTTGCTGTCTATAGCGTGTCAGTACCTGGCTTATAAAATTAGGCTTCCAGCGATACTACCGCTATTAATCGTGGGCATTGTTGTCGGCCCCGTGTTTGGCGTACTTAACGCTGACGACTTATTTGGAGACTTACTGTTTCCGGTGGTTTCGCTTTCTGTAGCTATTATTCTTTTTGAAGGCTCACTGACACTTAAGTTTGGTGATATTGCCGGCCACGGCAATATGGTAAGGAATCTGTGTTCCATTGGCGTGGTGGTAACCTGGGGCGTGGCGGCAACAGCGGCGCATTACAGCTTAGATCTTTCCTGGCAGCTCTCTTTCTTATTTGGCGCAATAGTTACTGTAACCGGCCCTACGGTTATTGTACCTATGCTAAGAACGGTGCGCCCGCAAACTAATTTAGCGAATATATTGCGCTGGGAAGGTATTGTCATAGACCCTATTGGCGCACTCCTTGCCGTACTTGTGTTCGAATTCATTGTTGCATCACAAGAAACCGCCATCACGCATACCCTCATTGCCTTCGGAAAAACCGTAGGGATCGGCTCTGTTCTTGGCCTTGCGGCAGGCTATTTGTTAGGCCTTTCTATTCGAAAGAAATGGATCCCTCACTATCTTCTCAATACCGCGGTTTTAACCATTATTTTAGGTGTGTTCGCTGCGTCTAACTATGTGGCTCATGAGTCAGGCCTGCTGGCTGTGACTATTGCCGGTATGGTACTGGCCAACATGAAAGATGTAGATGTGGAAGACATCCTTGAGTTTAAAGAAACCCTGAGCGTTTTACTGATCTCTGGGCTATTTATATTGCTAGCTACACGCCTAAACCTCCAGTCTGTAATCGATGTTGGGTGGGGCTCTATTGTTGTACTCGCAGCTATCATGTTTATCGCTAGGCCTCTATCGGTATTGGCCTCTTCTATAGGCACAGGCCTTAAATTAAATGAACTCGCTTTGCTAAGCTGGATTGCACCACGAGGCATTGTGGCGGCGGCAGTGTCGGCCTTATTCTCACTCAAACTTGAAGAGATTGGCTACGAAGGCGCCGGTATTATTGTCCCCATCGTATTTATGGTTATCATTGCTACTGTGGTGGTACAAAGCCTTACATCGCGCACTGTTGCGTCTTTACTCAAGGTAAGGGCACCTGCACCAACGGGCTATTTAATATTTGGCGGAAGCAAGTTTAACCGTGCGCTGGCCTGTGAAATGTTGAACCAAAAGCTAGATGTGACTATTGCCGACACTAACTGGGACGCAATTCGTGAAGCCCGCATGATGGACATTCCCGTTTACTTCGGCAATCCCATGTCAGATCACGCAGCACGCCACCTCGATATCAATACCTATGGCACTGTACTTATTATGTCACCCTATAAGCAGTTAAATCCGCTTATTGCTTATCACTTCGAGTACACCATGGGCAAAGATAAGGTTTGGGCGCTAACGAATAACGAACAGTCTACCCGCCCTAGCCATCAAGTTAGCGAACAGTACGCCAAGAAGCTAACCTTATTCGACGAGGGAGTGACCTACGGCTATTTAGCGTCAGCCATCGCCCGCGAGTCTCAGGTCAAGACGACTCGTTTATCTGACGAATTTACCTATGAGCAATATACTCAACAGTACGGTGAGCGGGCAACGCCTCTTGTCGCGATAAATGCGGAAGGAAAAAGCTTTACCTTTATTAATGGAAATAGCATTCAGCCAAAAGCGGGCTGGCGCGTGATAAGTTTGATTGAACCAGAAAGAACAGAAGACAGTGGCGACTTGCCATAAGTGATAAGTAAGAAAGCCTCCTGCCCACCGGCAGGAGGCCTCTCCCTGGAAAACCGCGTAACGCAGTGCCCTTTTTAACAGGTGCGTATTTATTTGTATTTTACTGTTGTTACGCTGTCGCGCTTTATTTAGCAAGGAATGAACCAAAACCATAAAACGCAATAGCTACAATAATTTACATCCATTGATGGCTAAAAGGCGTACGTTAAATCACAACAAACCATCCATTATGGTGCGTGCTGCGCACTATTTAGGGGTTCACATTTCGTACGAAAACAGTTAGTTAACGTATTTTCGAATGCATTGAACCGTGGCCTCAAGAGCGCCACTGTTATCTTCGAGCACTTTACGACCCGCTTGCCCTGCCTTTTTTCGTTCGTTCGGTTCGCAAATCCATTTATCAACAATAGTGAACATCTCTTCCCCACTGCCGATTTTTACTAATGCGCCGCATTCTTCTAAATGGCTACATATGACTGGGTTATTGTAAGTGTTAGGCCCCATCATGATAGGAATAGAAAAGCTGGCGGGCTCTAGCGCATTGTGACCGCCCTTATCAGCGATAGAGCCTCCTACAAATGCGAAAGCGCCTACGGCGTAGGCATCGTTTAACTTGCCCATTTCATCTAACAAGATCACGTTAGTATTCTCAGGAACAGACTGCACTTGTGAGCTTCGCACGAATGGTAGCCCTGCCGCTTCTATAAGCTTTGCTACAGAATCGAAGCGCTCAGGGTGACGAGGAACAATAATGACTTTTAGTGAAGGATTTTTACGCCACAACAGCTTTGCCGCGTTTAGCACGGCCGTTTCCTCAGTGTCGTGAGTGCTTCCTGCTACTAAAATAGGGTATTCTTCCTTGCTTAAACCAAGAAAGGGTTGGCCTGAGGCTACCGTTGATGCAACTTGATCAAACTTAATATTGTTTGTAAGCGTTAGCTTTTGTTCAGAAACCCCTAACCAAGCGTAATTGGCAAAGTCGCGCTCGCCTTGCGCGCATACATGGTAGAGCTTCCCAAGCATGGGGTTAAAAAGCTTGCTGATCTTTTTATAGCGCTTAGCCGATCTATCTGTCATTCGAGCATTCACAACCATTACTGGAATATCTCGTTTCCAACAGGCATGAATTAAGTTAGGCCAAAGCTCTACCTCGGTAATCAGCACTGCTTTAGGTTTTATCCTTCTTAGCATACCGGCCATAGCCATGTGCAAATCATAAGGTAAATAAAAGTGGTGTACCGTATCACCGAATATGGCACGCACTCTGGCAGAGCCTGTGGGCGTGGTTGTAGTCACGGTTATTTGGCACTCAGGTTCGTCTTGCATTATACGTTTAATCAAGCAAGAGGCGGCAACCACTTCCCCCACAGAAACACAGTGAAATAAATAGCCATTTTTTTTAGGCGCGTGTGACACGAAGCCAAAGCGCTCAAACCTACGTCTGTTGTAGTTTTTATTTCTGGTGGCCCCTCTTAGCATAAGTTGTAAAAAGGCGAAGGGGATAACAAAGACTAATACAAATGAGTAAGCCCATCGGCATATGTCTTCAATAAGCGTGGGTTTGTAGCCGTTGCGCTCGGCAGCAAACATAAAATGTCCTTAATGGTAAACATCAATTCATACATCGCTGTCATTACAACGTGCGTCATTAAACTGTCGTCAAACTGTGGTGATATACGCAGTGAACTAGCTTTACTTGAATTTTGAAAGCCTATTCTAATGCCACAAGACGTACAACACATTCTTTTTATCAGGCTAAGCGCCATTGGCGATATTGTAATGGCTTCTGGATTGCCGTCTAGCATCAAGCGTACTTATTCTCTCTTAGATCAACCCATTGAGCTAACATGGTTAGTTGAGGCGCCTTATACGTCTCTAATAAGCCATCATCCTGACGTTGACCACGTTATTGCATGGCCAAAAAGTGAATGGCGCGCTTTACTCAAAGCAAAAAAATACTGGCAGCTGTACAAAACGGTAATGTCATTTAGAAAGCAGCTAAGACAAAGAAATTTTAAGGTCGCCATAGAAGCCCAGGGGCTTTTGAAAAGTGCCTTCTTTGCATACATTAGCGGCGCGTCTGAACGAATAGGTTTTATCAGTAAGGAAAACAGTCATAAGCTGCTTAATCATGCCGTCGATAAACCTACCTCAGAGCTGATTAGCAGTGAGTACCGTCATCTGGCTAACGCAATCCACACCCATTACTTTGGCACCCAAGATACTGGTGTACCAAGATACGAACTATCGATCGCCGCGAGTCACACTGCACAGCAGTCAGCCGCCTCTAAAATCCGCGCGTTTGGCATTAAATCCGCTTTTATTGCTATCGCGCCTTTTACTACTCGCCCACAAAAACACTGGCCCTCTAAACACTGGCAGGCACTCATTGAACTGTTGCGCAATTACTGCGACTTGCCCATTGTAATCTTAGGCGGGCCACAGGATGCAGTACATGCAGAAAGCCTAACTTTTGAATGTAACGACGTTATCTCGCTGGCCGGAAAGGTCAGTTTAGAAGAATCTGCTAGCGTAGTGCTTATGTGCCATGCGTTTGTTGGAGTTGATACTGGCCTTACGCATTTATCAACGACTTATCAAAAGCCAACAATCGCTATATTTGGTTCCACACGCCCCTACACTGTAACAGACAGTAAACGTACTCATGTGTTGTTTGAAGACATGGCGTGTGCTCCCTGTAAGCGCAGGCCTACCTGTGATGGAAGATTCGATTGTATGTCACTGGTTACGCCAGAAAAGGTCTTAAACCGCCTTAAGCCGTATATAAACTATCAGTAAAAACAAAGGATGTTATTTGAATATTCGAGTGTTACATATTGAACTAGGCAGGCATTTGTATGGCGGTGCGAAACAGGTAACGTATCTTGTGCACGCGTTAGATAAAGATAGCGCTTATCATCAGCACCTTCTTTGTACTGAAGATAGCGAAATCAGCAAGGTCAGCTTTAACCGTTGTACCACCCATACAATTCGGTATCGTGGCGATACTGATTTAATGGGTTTTAAACGAATGCTCGACAAGGTAAAGCAAATCTCACCTGACATCATTCACGTTCACAGTCGTCGAGGGGCCGATATTTGGGGTGCCCTTGCTGCAAAGCTTACGGGCACTCCCGCAATATGTACTCGTCGAGTGGACAACCCTGAAAGTCGGTTTGCGTATTATAAATACCGGCAATACGATGCAGTAATCAGTATATCTGAAGGTGTACAAAAGGTTGCGGCCGTACACTGTGAAGGCGTAAAGCACCAAAGGGTTATCCATTCAGCGGTGGATAAAAATGAATATTCAAAACCACCTAACCGACAGTGGCTCAATGAAAAGTTCGATATTCCACCCGACAATTTTGTGATTGCTAATTTTGCGCAGTATATACCACGTAAAGGTCAGGCCGACCTTATACTGGCTATGCGGGACGTAGTAAAAAAGCATAAAAACGTAACCTGCCTACTGTTTGGAAAAGGCGCACTGAAAGAAAGCTATCAATCGCTGATAGATAGGCATGAATTGCAACACAATGTGAAGCTCTGCGGTTTTACTAATGAAGTGGCGCGTATTCTTCCGAATATCGATGCGGTTGTACACCCAGCTTATGCCGAAGGGCTTGGTGTGATACTGCTACAAGCTGGAATGAGCAAATGTGCGGTTATATCTAGCCCCGTTGGCGGAATCCCTGAAATTATCAAACATAAAGAAACAGGGTTAATGGTTGCGCCAGGCGATATTGGCGGCATTGTTGAATCAATTGAATACTTGCTAACTCACCCTGAAACACTCAAGGTATTTAGCGATGCACTACACCATCATGTTGTTAATACTTTCAGTATTGAAAGTATGACTAAGGCGTATTCAGCGCTCTATAACCACATCGTGAAAGCGCAGGTTCAAAAGCAATAGCGCGGTTAACTTCACATTACTATGTAGATTTCTTATCAAGGGTAAGTACGTCAAAAACAAAAAAGCCGCTCGAAAGCGGCTTTTTTAAGACTTTGAAAAAAGTTAGCGATTAAACGCCAGCTTTTTCAACAACGTCAACTAGCATCCAAGATTTGTTCTTAGATAGCGGGCGACATTCACGTACTGTTACTACGTCACCTTGGTTGCACACGTTGTTTTCGTCGTGGGCGTGAAGCTTAGTAGAGCGCTTGATGAACTTCCCGTAGATAGGGTGCTTAACAAAACGTTCAACTACAACAGTAATGGTTTTATCCATCTTGTTGCTAACCACACGACCTTGTACTGTACGAATTTTTTGCTCAGTCATTACGCATCAGCCTTTTGAGTCAGAATGGTTTTAACACGCGCGATGTTACGACGTACTTTTCTCAACTGATCAGTTTTTTCAAGCTGACCTGTTGTGTGCTGCATGCGCAGGTTGAACTGTTCGCGTAGCAGGTTAATCAACTCTGCGTTCAGCTCTTCTACGCTTTTTTCTTTCAGTTCAGTCGCTTTCATTACATCACCGTCCGAGTTACAAAGGTTGTTTTAAATGGCAGTTTAGCCGCTGCCAATTCAAACGCTTCGCGTGCAAGATTTTCAGGAACACCTTCCATCTCATAAAGAACACGACCAGGCTGAATTTGGCATACCCAGTACTCAACGTTACCTTTACCTTTACCTTGACGCACTTCTAGAGGCTTCTCAGTAATTGGCTTGTCAGGGAAAACTCGAATCCAAATTTTACCTTGACGCTTAACGTGACGAGTCATAGCACGACGCGCTGCTTCGATTTGACGCGCAGTCATTCGACCGCGGCCAACTGCTTTAAGGCCGTAAGTACCAAAGGCTACAGTGCTTCCTGCAGCATAGCCGCGGTTGCGGCCTTTGTGCATCTTACGGAACTTCATGCGTTTTGGTTGTAACATGATTAGCCCTCTCGCTTAGCGTTGCGGCCTTTCTTCTTAGGTTGAGCAGCTGGTGCTTGCTCTTGAGTTGTAGGTAGACCACCTAGAACTTCACCTTTGAAGATCCATACTTTAACGCCGATGATACCGTAAGTAGTTGACGCTTCAGAGGTTGCGTAATCGATGTCTGCACGGAAAGTGTGCAGAGGAACGCGACCTTCACGGTACCATTCAGAACGTGCAATCTCTGCACCGCCCAAACGGCCGCTAACTTCAACTTTGATACCTTTCGCGCCTAGACGCATTGCGTTTTGTACTGCGCGCTTCATAGCACGACGGAACATAACACGACGCTCTAGCTGGCTAGAAATGCTGTCAGCTACTAGCTGACCATCTAGCTCTGGCTTACGTACTTCAGCGATGTTGATCTGAGCTGGCACACCGGCTAGCTTAGATACGTAGTTACGCAACTTCTCTACGTCTTCACCTTTCTTACCGATTACTACGCCTGGACGAGCAGTGTGAATAGTTACACGAATGCTCTTAGCAGGACGCTCGATCACGATTTTAGAAAGTGAAGCGTTCTTAAGTTGTTTAGTCAGATACTGACGTACCTGATGATCGTTATACAGGTTATCTGCATAGTCTGCAGTATTAGCGTACCAGGTAGATGTCCATGGTTTGCTGATACCCAGGCGTATACCTGTAGGATGTACCTTCTGTCCCATTATCTACTCCTAGTTATCCGCTACAACCACAGTGATGTGACTGCTGCGCTTAAAGATACGATCAGCACGGCCTTTAGCACGTGGCTTGATACGTTTCATAGTTGGACCTTCGTCAACGAAAACCTTGGCAACGACTAGCTCGTCGATGTCCGCGCCTTCGTTGTGCTCTGCGTTAGCAATTGCAGACTCCAAAACTTTCTTTACTAGCGCTGCGCTTTTCTTCGGGCTGTACGCAAGAACTTCTAAAGCTTTCTCTACGTGTAAACCGCGAATTTGATCCGCAACCAAGCGTGCCTTTTGAGCCGACGTGCGGGCAAAACGGTGTTTAGCTAATGCTTCCATCTTCCTACCCCTTAACGTTTAGCTTTCTTATCCGCGACATGGCCGCGGTAAGTACGCGTTGGCGCAAATTCGCCCAACTTGTGGCCGACCATTTCGTCACTAATAATGACAGGTACATGTTGTCGACCGTTATGGACCGCAATGGTCAACCCAATCATATCTGGGATGATCATAGAACGACGAGACCAAGTTTTGATTGGTTTACGTTCGTTCTTTTCCACTGCAGCCTCTACCTTCTTCAGCAAGTGAAGGTCAATAAAAGGACCTTTCTTGAGAGAACGTGGCATGGTGAATCCTCGCTATTACTTGTTTCGACGACGTACGATAAGCTTATCAGTACGCTTGTTGCTTCGGGTTTTCTTACCTTTGGTAGGAACACCCCAAGGAGTTACTGGGTGACGACCGCCAGATGTACGACCTTCACCACCACCGTGTGGGTGATCAACCGGGTTCATGGCAACACCACGAACGGTAGGACGAATACCACGCCAGCGTGTAGCACCAGCTTTACCTAGTGAACGAAGCATGTGTTCTGCATTACCAACTTCACCAATGGTGGCGCGGCAATCAGAAAGAACTTTACGCATTTCGCCAGAGCGTAGACGTAGGGTAACGTAGTTTCCGTCACGTGCTAGGATCTGAGCGTAAGCACCAGCAGAACGTGCGATTTGTGCACCCTTGCCAGGCTTCATTTCAATTGCGTGTACAACAGAACCTACAGGGATGTTACGCATAGGTAGCGTGTTACCAGACTTGATCGGAGCGCCCGAACCAGACTGGATTGCATCACCTGCTTTCATACCCTTAGGAGCCAGAATGTAACGACGTTCACCGTCTGCGTACAATACTAGAGCAATGTTTGCAGAACGGTTTGGATCGTATTCTAAACGCTCAACTTTGGCTGGAATGCCATCTTTGTTGCGTTTGAAGTCGATTACACGGTAGTGTTGCTTATGACCACCACCAATGTGACGAGTGGTAATACGACCATTGTTGTTACGACCGCCAGATTTGCTGTTCTTTTCAAGCAAAGGTGCGTACGGTGCACCTTTGTGCAGGTCAGGGTTAGTAACCTGAACAACGTGACGACGACCGGCAGAAGTTGGCTTAGCTTTCAATAATGGCATTTCTAATCCCCTTCTTACTCAGCACCACCGACAAAGTCGATGTCCTGACCTTCTTTAAGAACCACGTAGGCCTTTTTCCAGTCGCTGCGCTTACCGAAAGACATGCCGTGACGCTTGGTTTTACCCTTAACGTTCACAGTACGAACACCTTCAACTTCAACTTCAAACAGTTTTTCAACTGCAGCTTTGATTTCAGCTTTGTTCGCGTCTTTAGCTACTTTAAATACAACTGTGTTGTTCGCTTCAGCAGCCATTGTAGACTTTTCTGAAACGTGAGGTGCTACTAGCACCTTCAGTAGACGTTCTTCTTTCATGCTAACGCCTCCTCAAGTTGTTTAACCGCATCAGCAGTCATTAGCACTTTCTCAAATGCAATCAAGCTCACTGGGTCGATGCCTGCTACGTCACGTACGTCAACTTTGTACAAGTTGCGTGCCGCTAGGAACAAGTTCTCATCAACTTCAGGAGTAACGATTAGAACGTCGTTTAGTTCATATTCGTTAAGTGCAGAAATAAGAGCTTTAGTCTTAGGTGCGTCAACACCGAACTTCTCTACAACAACCAAACGGTCTTGACGGATTAGTTCAGACAAGATGCTCTTGATCGCACCGCGATACATTTTCTTGTTAACTTTTTGGTCGAAGTCACGAGGCTTTGCTGCGAAAGCACGGCCACCGCCAACCCAAATTGGGCTACGGATAGTACCAGCACGTGCACGGCCAGTACCTTTTTGACGCCATGGCTTCTTACCGCCACCACGAACTTCAGCGCGAGTTTTCTGCGCTTTTGTACCCTGACGAGCGCCTGCTCCGTAAGCTACAACTACCTGGTGTACCAGGGCTTCGTTGAATTCACGTCCAAAGGTCGCTTCGGATACTTCAAGAGCGCTTTGCGCGTCTTTCAATGTTAATTCCATCAGTTCACTCCCCAGACGTTACGCTTTAACAGCTGGCTTTACGATTACATCGTTGCCAGTTGCGCCAGGTACGGCACCTTTAACTAGGATAAGGCCGTTCTCTACGTCAACACGTACAACTTCCAAAGACTGCGTAGTCACTTGCTTGTTACCAAGCTGACCAGCCATTTTCTTGCCTTTGAATACTTTACCTGGAGATTGGTTTTGGCCAATTGAACCAGGAGCACGGTGTGACAAAGAGTTACCATGTGTCATGCGCTGAGAACTGAAGTTCCAGCGTTTGATAGCACCTTGGAAACCTTTACCTTTTGATGTACCAGTGACATCAATCTTTTTAGTGTCGTTAAAGATTTCAACAGTGATTTCACTGCCTACTTCAATATCGGCACCTTCGTTTTCTTCTAGGCGGAATTCTACTAGAGTGCGTCCAGCTTCAACACCAGCTTTAGCAAAGTGACCTGCTTCAGCTTTGTTGATGCGGTTAGCTTTCTTAGTTCCAGCAGTAACCTGAAGAGCGCGATAACCGTCAGATTCCTCAGTACGAAGCTGAGTAACACGGTTTGGGGTCGCTTCAATAACAGTCACAGGGATAGACGTACCATCTTCAGTGAAGATGCGAGTCATACCCACTTTACGACCGACTAGACCAATCGCCATTGTTATAACCCTCTCTTATTAGCCCAGGCTGATTTGAACATCAACGCCAGCAGCCAAGTCCAAACGCATCAACGCGTCAACTGTTTTATCAGTTGGCTCGATGATGTCTACCAAACGCTTGTGAGTACGGATTTCATATTGATCACGCGCGTCTTTGTTAACGTGCGGAGAAATCAGAACTGTATAGCGTTCTTTGCGAGTAGGTAGAGGAATAGGACCACTTACCTGAGCACCAGTGCGTTTCGCAGTTTCAACGATTTCAGCCGTAGACTGATCGATCAACTTGTGATCAAACGCTTTCAAACGAATGCGAATTCTTTGATTTGGCATCGATTAAGCTCCAATCGAAAGAACAAAAAAATTCACCTTTTCTCTTCCATTAATTCCGGAAAGAAAAGATGTGCGTAAACCGATGGTTCCCAATCGGAACCCTGTTCTTTTTTCTAGCACGCCAGCAACAGGCTAATCAGTAATGATGAATCCGTTACTTCGGCAACCACCCTAAAAGCAGTGAGGTCGCGGCTAAAAATTCATACCCTTATTGGGCAGTGGGCGCGAATTATACAGAAAGTCAGAGGCAATGCAAGAGGCAGTTTGCTTTTTATACACTTATTTTTAGATTTAAACTGTGTATGTAACTGTCTATAAGTAGTATTGTTGCTTTCGTGGTATAGATATATTTTGGTATCCTGAATACAAATTCGTAAGCATTATGGAATAAGCGCCGTCCTTATCAGAAGTGAGAATATGGAAGTAGTGAATAATCAGCAAACTTTTGCACAAATAAAACGCATCCTAAACAACCACTCTACATTACTGGATGCATATGGTCTTTTAGAGCCTATGATACTAGGACTGTTCGATGCCAAGCGCATGAGTATCTTCCAGCGCCGTCGTCAGCATCAAGACTTGGTTGCGCGTTTTAAAACGGGTAAAGAAACCCTTGAGATAAAAGTGCCTATCAGCCCTATGTCAATTGCTGGCTATGTCGCCCTTTCTCAAAAGCCCGTAGTCATCGACGACCCTTACAACCCCACATTGCTTCAAAGTATTCACCCTCGTTTGCGCTTCGACGGCAGGTTCGATAAAGACAGCGATTTTAAAACTCAAAACATTCTCTGTGTGCCGATTATGAACGCCGGCGTGTTGATGGGTGTTATACAAATTATTAATAAAAACGATGGCGCGTTCACTGAGGATGATTTAAAGCTTGGCAATGCGCTTGCACTCATACTCGGGGATAAATTCAGGTTCGAATTAGGGGGCACCCATAATCCCTTTGACCTTCTAGTTCACAAGAGTCTTTTAGAAGAAGCCACGCTCAAGGATATTCAAGCTACTACGCCAGATATAAAAGCGTTTATCCAACGCTTAGTATCTGAGTACCGAATCTCAGAAGATGAGATTGGTAACTCCCTCTCTATTCACTATCAGGTTCCTTTCATTCCTTACCTACCCGATAAGTACCACAGGTTTGAAAACGAAAGTCGTTTAAATGTTTCTTATTTAAAAAGGAACTACGTAGCGGTGATTGCCGATGCGCATGACAAGCCTATTGTATTAATGGCAGAACCCAATAATGCTGCGCTTCTTATGGAAATAGAAAGCGCTATGGGTATAGATAGCTATGAAATTGCTGTCAGCCTGCCAAATTTGATTTTGCAATACTTAGGCGAACATAGCGGTAGCAGCGGCCCAGGAGAGATGAGCGACATTCTCGATGAAATTGGGTCGTCAACGGAAGACAGCGATGAACAAATTGATGAGCTATCGGACGACGCGCCAGCGGTAGTGCGCTTGGTAAGCAGAATTTTACATGACGCTAAGCGCCTTAATGCTTCAGATATCCATATAGACCCAGAAAAAAACGCGCCAACACGGGTGCGGATGCGAGTTGATGGCGTTTGTCGCGATATGAACCAAGTGCCAAATTCTCACCATAGTGCCGTTATTGCACGCATTAAGATAATGTCGAATTTGAATATTGCGGAAAAACGGGTGCCCCAAGACGGAAAGCTCGCTTTTAGAATGAACGGGCAACTTGTAGAAGTTCGTGTAGCCACTATTCCAACGGTAGCGGGTGAAGGCGTAGTAATGCGGATATTGGCATCAGGTGGTGCCATGCCTATTGATAAAATGAACTTGGCGCCTAGCAACCGTGCCCGACTAGAAGACATGATTAAAAAGCCTCACGGCATTTTACTTGTTGTGGGTCCAACAGGCTCGGGTAAAACCACTACCCTGCACGCTATCTTGGGCTATTTAAATACGCCAGAGAAGAAGATTTGGACGGCAGAGGATCCTGTAGAGATTACCCAGCCTGGTCTGCAACAGGTTCAAGTAAGCCCTAAGATTGGCTTTAACTTTGCTGCAGCGTTGCGCGCATTTTTACGTGCCGATCCAGATATTATTCTTATTGGTGAGATGCGTGATAAAGAAACGGCGCACGCCGGTATAGAAGCGTCTTTAACGGGTCACTTAGTGCTGTCGACACTGCATACTAACTCTGCACCCGAAACCATTACCCGTTTACTCGACTTAGGCCTTGATCCGGTTAACTTCTCAGATGCCTGTGTGGGTATTTTGGCGCAACGCCTCATTCGTACCTTGTGTGGCAACTGTAAAGAGAAGTATATCGCCACTGAAACCGACATAGCGTTCATCGAGCGTCAATACGGTAAAGAGCTCATGGCTGAGCTGAACGTGAAAACGCCCCTTGAACTGTATAAGGCTAACGGCTGTGAAGCCTGTGGCAATACAGGCTATAAAGGGCGTACAGGTGTGCACGAGCTATTGGGTATGACGCCCGAACTACGCTCCCTTGTATACAAAGAAGCAAGCGTAGCAGATATGAAAGTTCAGGCCGCTAAAGATGGAATGCGTACCCTCGTTCAAGACGCTATTTATAAAGTCATAAAGGGTGATACGGATTTAGCGCAAGTTCAAATTGTTGGTGGAGAATAAACCACACTTATTAGCTAGGTAGTTAGTGTGGCTGCGAGTTTGCCCACTAGCTGTGCACCGCTAAAAACTGTACTTTCGCAGGGTTCACATAGTGTGCAAAATACAGTATAAATAGATAAAAAAGGAAGGGATACCCAATGAAAAAGCTTATTACTCTCGCTGTAACTATCTCGTGTTTAACGTTTTCAGGCTCGACGCTGGCACAAAGTAAAACGAAGAATCACATCTGGAAAGCAGAATACCTATCAACGTTAGAATTAGGGCTTCATGCGTTAAAAGCGCAAAAGTACGAAAAAGCATTAAAGAAGCTAACCGCCTCAGCAAAGATGGGTAACAAAGAAGGTCAATATTATCTAGCGCAGATGTACTTTCAAGGGTGGGGAACGCCTGTTAACTATGAGGAAGGTTGGCTATGGTTGAGCGTAGCGATGGAGCAGAAAACGGCTGAATGGAATCGTTCATATCGTCAAATTAAAAAAGCCCTTCCTGAGGACTACATTACTGCTCTACAGCCCTATGTAGACGAATACATCTCTCTATATGGTGCAAAAGCTCAGGACTTACGCTGTGAAAAGCGCGCCGCAATTGGTTCTAACATCAAAGAGATCATTTGCGAAAAACGTTATTACTAATACATATAAAAAAGCGACGCCTCGGTTTTCGAGTCGTCGCTTTAATTAATGCTTAAGCTACTTTTCTACTTCTTCAAGTATTCCCTAATCACGTAGTGCAGAATTCCGCCGTTCTCGAAGTAAGTAAACTCGTTTGATGTATCAATTCTGATATCCATCATAAAGGCCGTTGTTTCACCATCATCAGTGACCGCCTTAACTTCTACCTCCGATTGACCACGCTCCACTGCGCCAACTGAAAAAGACTCGTTACCCTTAAGCGCTAAAGTACTTGCGCTTTCTCCTTCTTTAAATTGAAGTGGTAATATTCCCATTCCAATTAAGTTCGAGCGGTGAATTCGTTCGTAGCTTTCCGCTAATACTGCTTTTACGCCCATGAGTGATGGGCCTTTCGCCGCCCAGTCGCGGCTAGACCCCGTACCATACTCTTTGCCGCCAATTACAACGGCTGGCACGCCGTCATCTTTATACCGCATAGCAGCATGGAAGATTGACATACTATCGCCACTTGGGAAGTGCGTCGTTGCGCTGCCTCTTGTACCAGGTGCGAGTTGATTTTTAAGACGTACATTGGCGAAGGTACCACGCATCATAACTTCATGATTTCCTCGTCGAGAGCCATACGAGTTAAAGTCCTTCGGCGACACGCCTTGAGCCTGTAAATATTCACCTGCAGGACTGTCTTCAGCAATAGCACCGGCGGGCGAAATATGGTCAGTGGTAATAGAGTCTCCCACTTTAACCAGGCATCGCGCGTTCTCGATTGCCGTTAGTGTTTCAGGCTCTTTCTCCATAACTTCAAAGAAAGGCGGATGTTTAATATAGGTAGATTCTGGCCAGTCGTACACAGACGTTTTGCTAACTTCTAGCTCATTCCATTCACCACTACCTTTAAACACGTCAGCATATTTTTCTTTAAATAAATCGCCTGTCACGTTTTTCGCAATATACTGTTGAATTTCATCTTCAGTTGGCCAAATATCTTTTAAATAAACTGGCGCACCATCGCTAGCTTGACCAAGAGGCTCCTTGGTAATATCGATATTCATATTACCTGCGAGTGCATAAGCTACCACAAGCGGTGGAGAAGCTAAGTAGTTTGCCGCTACATCTGGATGAATCCGACCTTCAAAATTGCGGTTGCCAGAAAGTACAGACGTTACTGTAAGCTTCGCTTTTCTAATCGCGTCGGTGATGGCATCAGGAAGCGGCCCAGAGTTACCGATACACGTTGTACATCCGTAACCGACCAAATTGAACCCTAAAGACTCTAATGGGTCCATCAAACCTGCATCTTCTAAATATTGAGTTACTACCTGCGAACCAGGTGCTAATGAGGTTTTTACCCAAGGCTTCCGCGTTAGTCCCTTTTCAGCAGCTTTTTTAGCAAGTAGACCGGCACCAACCAGCACTGAAGGGTTCGAGGTATTCGTACAGCTAGTGATTGCTGCAATAACAATCGCACCATCTTCTAAGTTAAACTTGCTTCCCCTGAATTCCACGAAAGAATCGTGATCTTCATCCACATCATCCGAGGTACCTAGTCCGGCTTCGGCAATAAGATCCGTTTCTTCATCTAAAACTTTTACGTCAATTTGCGAGCGATGCCATTCATTAAATGCCTCTGCCGCTTTGTCTAATGCAATTCTATCCTGAGGGCGTTTAGGTCCGGCAAGTGAAGGCACAACCTCATCTAAGTTTAATTCAAGGGTTTCGTGATACTGAGCATCTTTTGAATGGTCGTCATGCCACAATTGGCTAAACTTAGCATACGCTTCTACCAGGGCAATTTGGTCTTCGTCCCTACCGGTTAAACGCAGGTAATCTAGGGCTACGTCATCAATGGGGAAGATACCGCAGGTTGCCCCGTACTCTGGCGCCATATTCGCGATAGTCGCCCGGTCGGCTGTAGTTAAATGTTTAAGGCCGGGGCCGAAAAATTCTACAAACTTGCCCACTACACCATGCTCACGTAACTGCTGCGTAATGGTGAGAACCATATCAGTGGCCGTTACGCCAGCAGGTAGCTTACCTGATAGTCTAAAGCCAACAACTTTAGGCAGTAACATGGTCACGGGTTGCCCCAACATTGCTGCTTCCGCTTCAATGCCACCCACACCCCAGCCTAGTACGCCAAGACCATTGATCATGGTGGTATGAGAATCTGTTCCAACCAAGGTGTCGGGATAAACCAAGGTTTCGCTATCCTGTTCTTTGGTGAACGCGCAGCGAGCCAGGTATTCTAAATTAACTTGGTGAACTATGCCTCGGCCCGGGGGCACTACCTTGAAATTATCAAAGCTGGATTGTCCCCATTTCAGAAATTGGTAACGTTCTTTATTTCGCTGAATTTCAATATCGGTATTTTTTTCAAGTGCATTTTCTTCTGCGAAATGGTCGACCATTACCGAGTGGTCGATAACTAGTTCCACTGGGTTCAGTGGGTTAATCGCTTGTGCATCGCCACCTAAACGGTTTACCGCATCGCGCATTGCCGCCAAATCTACAATGGCTGGAACACCGGTAAAGTCTTGTAGGATGACGCGTGCAGGTACAAATGACACCTCATGATCAACGTGGTTATTGGTGTCCCACTTGGCCACTTCTTCTATATCGGCACTATTAACAAACTCTTCATCCTCGTGACGAATCAAGTTTTCTAGCAAAATCTTGATACAAAACGGAAGCCTGTCGAGCGCATATTTACTGCCTATACCGTCAAAATTAACCGCCTTGAAGTTTTTACCGTTTACCTCAAGCTGCGAAAAAGACTTATATGTCATACGCTCTCCATCCTTCTTTGCCTGTTCATGAATTATTTGACGCTTCTTAGTGATTGCGCCATAAGCGATAAAAGTGTTGTCACTATCTCGCCTTTATTTGACAATTTGTACGGTTGGAACATGAAAAAAAGTTCACCTAACGTTGATATGTTCCGCTTTACTGAACGCAATACTCTGCCTTTGCTTGATTAAACGAAGTAATTTTCTTAGCTACTCGGTTTATCAGGTTCCTGTCTATCTGTTACCGGCAGTCAATAGGCCAACATTCTCAACATCAATTAGCTTGATCAGCAATGACAATTTAACAAACTCGCAACATTTATGTTTTCTTATATATCACCAAGGGTTATGCTTGCAAGACAGCTAAACGAGCAAGTCTCGCTAAATACTTTTCCAATAGACTTGTACTGGGAAAGCCCATACCAATTAAAAATAATAACGACGCTGACATGACACATCCACTAGTTAAGAAGTACAACTTAGAACCGCACCCCGAAGGAGGGTTTTACCGTCAGGTATTTCGTTCTGACAACCGCACAAACTCCTACGTGCACAACGAAAGCCGCCCGGCCCTTACTCATATTTATTTTCTATTGCTAAAAGGCCAAGTAAGTCGATTTCATCGCGTATTACATGATGAAGTTTGGAATCACTATGAAGGTGCGCCTTTGCAGTTGTTCCAACTCGAGAATCAACAAATTTGGGAACGCCACATAGGAGGGCAGAATAACGAGTATGCGGAAGTTGTAAAAGCGGGGAATTTTCAAGCTGCTGCGACTATGGGCGACTACTCACTCGTGGGATGTTCGGTAGCGCCGGGCTTTGATTTTGAGGATTTTAGTTTCATTGAAGAGCCTTCTATGCAGGAATGGATAAAAGTAGCCCACCCCGACCTAACGCGGTTTATTTGAATATATACAAGGTTCTGTTCAATAGACACATCTTACCTGCGATTTTGTGATAGTCGAAACTGGATTTTTAAGCGCCAATCAAGGATGATAACGGCAGTTTTTTAAATATACGTCTGAACGTCCAACTTCTGGAATTATCTCAGACTATTTCACTCTAACGCCGCAGGTAACCCAACTATGTATAAATTGGTACTTATTCGTCATGGAGAAAGTCAGTGGAACTTGGAAAACCGTTTCACGGGCTGGCACGACGTAGACTTGACCGACACTGGTGTAGCACAAGCAAAGACCGCAGGTCAGCTTCTTAAAGATGCTGGATTTACATTTGATCAGGCTTATACGTCTGTACTACTTCGTGCAATTAAAACGCTTAACATTGCGCTTGAAGAAATGGGTCAACACTACCTACCCGTTGAGCGTCACTGGCGCTTAAATGAGCGTCACTACGGTGCGCTTACTGGTTTAGATAAAGCTGAAACTGCTGCTAAGCACGGCGAAGAACAAGTGAAAATTTGGCGTCGTAGCTTCGATATTCCACCGCCAGCAGTTGAAGATGAAAGCGAGCACTTTCCTGGTCACGACCCTCGTTATAACAACGTTGATGCCGACATTTTACCTCGCGGTGAAAGTCTTAAGCTGACTATCGAGCGTGTACTGCCTTACTGGCACGATGTAATTCGTCCAGACATTCAAGCGGGTAAGCGTGTTATTATCGCAGCACACGGAAACAGCCTTCGTGCGCTTGTCAAATACCTAGACGGTATGTCAGACGACGAAGTACTAAGCTTGAATATCCCAACGGGTGTACCGTTAGTTTATGAACTTGACGAAAACCTTAAGCCAATCTCAAAAGAGTATCTTGGCGACGCAGATGCTATTAAAGCAATGATGGATGCAGTAGCTAAACAAGGCCAAGCGAAATAAGTTTAAACTTTTTAAATACTAAAAAGCCTGCTTAAGCAGGCTTTTTTATGGGTGTCCGTTTAGATTAGTTTGGCACTTTTACTAACCAATTGTGAGTATCTTCAGCTTTACCCCATTGAATATCATTTAACGCTTGTCTAAGTTTCATTGTAACAGGACCAGCTTCACCGCTTCCCACCTGATACTCTTTATCATTATGGATAAACGTACCTACTGGTGTTAGTACAGCCGCAGTACCAGAGAGCGCAGCTTCAGTATTTGGCTTTGCTGCTCGCTCTAACAATTCGTCAACACTGATATTTCTTTCACTGACGGTCATACCGTGGTCTTTAGCAATTTGAAGAACCGTTGCGCGAGTCACGCCGTGTAAGAAGCTTGAGTCTAGCCCTTTCGTAATAATCTCGTCACCATCAATAAGTAAGAAATTTGCTGCACCGGTTTCTTGAACATCGCCATTTGGACAAAACAGTATTTGATCAGCCTGAACGTCTGCGCGAGCTTTAAGGATAGGTGGTAAAGCACTGGCATAATTACCGCCGCTTTTCACCATTCCCATATGTGGAGCGCAGCGCATTCCAGTTTCATCTAGTAACAAACGAAGCGGTTTGGCTCCGCCAGCAAAATAATCACCGACCGGAGACAATAATACGTATAGCATTGAATCTGCTGACGGTGCTGCAGCTTTGCCAATAGACGCTTCTGTTCCGATATGCGTAGGACGGATATACATAGAACCTGGAGGCTCTGGTACCTCAGAAGCGTATTTCGCAACAATATCGATAATCATCTTTTCAACTTGCGTTTTATCTATTTCAGGCAAATTTAAAAGACGGCTACTTTGCGCAAAACGCTCAATGTTTTTGTCCATTCTAAAAATATTGATGCTGCCATCTTCGTGTTTAAATGCCTTTAAGCCTTCAAAACAAGTGCTTGAATAGTGAAGCACGTGCGCACCAGGGTGAAGTGAAATACTGTCTGCACTGACAAATTCGGTGTCAGTCCACTTATCGTTGACAAAGGTAGCAAGTGCCATTTGTGGCATGAATACTGTACCGAATACGGCCATTAGTTCGTCCTATTTACTTCGACTAAAATGATATTCGCAAGAGTTTACCAAAAAACCCGCACATTGCTAAAAGTAAGTCGATTCTATTAAGGCTTTTATCGAATAAGAATGTCTAGAAATACTGACAACACACAAATAATGGGGGCAGAGTACATTTCTACACTGTAAACAACGAAGTTAGAGCGCGTTGTTGCGCTGTTAAGATCATTCGTTCAAAAAAGTACACTGATCTCAATATTCTATATTCGAGCTGATATCCCTCGACCTCTTTATGATAAGGAATAAAGGCTTCAGGCTGTCGTCCATAAAATGGTATGGAAAACAGACGTCAAGATTCTTCTTGGGTCAGAGTACATTTTTTTCGTTTGAAAAAGAGCGAACGTGTATTTCTTTGAATTTTCTGCACTGGCGATAAACGTATAACCGGTTCTGATATTTAAAGTAATAAAGTACTCTGACCCTTTTTTGAAGTTTTACTGAGGGAGTAGTGGGGATTAATGTACTCTGACCCCATTATTTTTCTCTGGTTCAGAAAGCAAAAAACCCGCCGTTAGGCGGGTTCTTCTTAATGGGACCTGGCAGTGTCCTACTCTCACATGGGGAAACCCCACACTACCATCGGCGCTAATACGTTTCACTTCTGAGTTCGGAATGGAGTCAGGTGGTACCGTATCGCTATGGCTGCCAGG
>Ga0209992_10000218_pt1 | contig 80720 bp, 64 predicted proteins | sample 2SBtaG_2_FD_182564 | JGI IMG/M metagenome (GOLD analysis project Ga0209992, IMG submission 182564) | Deep subsurface microbial communities from Kolumbo volcano to uncover new lineages of life (NeLLi) - 2SBTROV12_ACTIVE470 metaG (SPAdes)... | ecosystem: Environmental > Aquatic > Marine >... | reverse complement strand
TGACCGTCCGGCGGACACCGCGGGGGGTGAACGGGTCGTTCCGGTGGGGTGGTGACCGTCCGGCGGACACCGCGGGGGGTGAATCCAGAACGACGTTGATCCATGCCCCCTGGGACCTGTACAAATGTTCAGTTCCCCATGGCGATCGCTCACCTCCACTCCCACTCCTATTACTCCTTCGGACGCTCCACGTCGTCCCCGGCGGCCCTGTGTTCGGCGGCGGCGCGACGGGGCGTGGAGGCCCTCGCGCTCACGGACGTGGAGGGCGTCTACGGCGTTCCGGAGTTCCTCGCCGCGGCGCGGATGCACGGCCTGCACCCCATCGTGGGGGCGGCGTTCCCCGACCCGGACATGCCCCGATCGTCGGGCACCGGGCGCGCGGTCGTCCTGGCCCGGGACCCGTCCGGCTACTCGGCCATCTGTCGCCTGATCACCGCCCGCAAGGCCGCGCCTCGCACGCCCCTGAACACCGCCCTCGAGACCCTCCCCGACAGCGTCTGGATCCTCACCCCCGACATCTCGCTCATCCGCGCGATCCGGCGCGCGCGGGGGGCCGAGTACCTGCTCGCCGAGCTCCGGTCCGGGGCGCGATGGCAGCGGCTCGCGGCGGAGGCGGAGGCCTTGGGGGTCCCCGCGGTGGCGGTCGCGGCGGTGCAGCTCGGCGACCCCAGCGAGCGCCCCTTCCAGAAGCTGCTCGTGGCGGTGCACGCGCGCCGCCCCTTCCCCCGCGTGGAGGCCCACGAGATGGCCGCCCATCGGGGCTGGATGCTGGACGAAGCGGCGATGCGCGCGTCCTTCAGCAAGCGACTGGACGCCGTCGCGCGGGCGGTGGACGTGGCCCGCGACTGCCGCGTCGGCGACCTCGTGGACGCGGGCTCGGATCCCCACGCGCCCGCCGAGCTGCACCGGCGCGTGAGGGCCGGCGCGGCCGTGAGGTGGGGAGCCCCGCCGCCGTCGGACGTCGCCGCCCGCATCGAGCGCGAGCTGAAGATCCTCGGCACCCCCGCCCGCGCCGAGGCCGTCCTCCTCGCCGCCGATCTGGCCGACCACGCCCGCCGCTCGGGCATCCCGGTGGAGCCCGCGCCCGCCGTGGTGGGGTCGGCCGTCGCCTACTGCCTGGACCTCGCGCCCGTGGATCCGATCGCCCGCCGGCTGCCCTTCGCGCCCCTGTGCAACCCCTCCGCCGGGGGCGGGCTGCGGCTCGACCTGAGCCCTCCCGAAGGGGGACGCGTCCGCCTCGTGGGGCGCCTGCACGAGGTCCGCGGCGAGGCCCGGGTGGGACGCCCCGGAGCGATCGTGAGGTGGTCCCTGCGCGACGCCGTGAGGGACGTCTCCCGCACCCTCGCCCTGCGCGCCGACGACTGCGAGCGGGTCCTCGACATCCTCCCCCCGGACTGGCGCGGCGAGGGGCCGGACGAGCTGATCGCGAAGCACCCGCGGCTCCAGGGGGCGGGCCTGGACGAGCGGCCGTGGGAGGGGGTTCTGCGGTCCGCCGTGCGCCTGCACCGAGTCCCGATCCGCCTCGCTCCCGGCACCGGGGCCGTGGTCTCCAGCGGGCCCCTGGAAGACCACACCGCCCTGCAGACGACCGACGGCGTGCTCACCGCCCAGTGGGACCGGGAGGCGGCCGAGTCCCGGGGGCTGCTCGTCTTCGGCATGCCCATCGAGCGCGGCGCGACAGTCGCCCTGCGCACCCTCGCGCGCCTGCGTGAGGACGCCGATCCTCCGAAGGTCGAGGCCCTGCTCGCGGAGGCCACGACCCCCTCCCCCGAGGTCCTCGTGGGCCGACTCGGTCCGCTGCAGTCCCTGGGCACGGGGGAGCTGGTGGGCGTCCCGCTCCTCGAGGAGCCGCGGGTCCGGGCGACCCTCCGCAAGGCCCCGCCGTCCACGTTCGAGGAGCTCGTGGAGGCGTGCCTCGGCGTCCCCCGGGCCGACTGTCGCGAAGACCGCGTGGACGAGGCCGCGCGCACCTCCGGGCTCACCGACGAGGCGGCCGACCTCCTGCGTCGCGCGCTCGTGGGGGGCACCGATCCCGCCCAACGCGCCCGCATGCGGAGGCGTTTCGTGGAGGGCGCGATCGCGGGGGGCCTGTCGGCCGCCGTGGCGGGGCGCCTGTGGGACTCGCTGTCGGTGCGGATCCCGGCGGCGCCGTCCTGCGCGGACCTCCTCCCGAGGCTCACCGCGGGCCTCCGGGCCCTGCTCCTGCGGCGGTCTTCTCCGGCCGCGTTCTGGGCCGCGGTCCTCTCCACGGACGGCGGAGCGTGGCCTCGATCGGTGCACGCGTCGGCCTGTCGTCGCGCCGGCCTCACCCTGCTCGGCCCCTGCGTGAAGGACGGGCGGCTCGACACTCACGGACAGGGCGACGTCGTGCGCATCGGGCTCGAGCGCGTGCGGGGGATCCGCGACGAGCTCGCCGCCGCCGTCGTCACCGCCCGAGAGGAGTCGCCGTTCACGTCCCTCGCGGACTTCCTGGATCGCGTCCCCGCGGGCGACGACGAGGTGGACGTGCTGATCGCCGCGGGCGCCATCGACGCGATCGGCGACGGCCGGACCCGGGGGGCGCTGCGGGTCCTGCATCGGCACCTGAGGCCCCACCGCGGACGCGCCGGGAGCGCCCGCCCGGGGGTGCGACGACCGCCGCCCAAGGACGTCTCGGCGCTGATCTCTCCCCGCCTCGTGCGCCGCCGCGCCTTCGAGCTGGCGTCCGTGGTCAGGGACGAGCTCGACACCCTCGGCTGCACCGTCTCGGGGCACCCGCTGACCATCGTCGCGGACCGCATCCCGGCGGACGTCGTCACCGCCACGGAGCTGGAGGAGCTCGAGGGGCGGCGGGTGCGCGTGGCGGGGTGGCCCGCCGCGGACGACACGGCCGGGCCTCGACTGGGGCGCGGCTCCACCCCCGACGATCTGCGCTGGCCGGTGGTCTACGACCTGGAGGACGGGCTCGTGAGCGCGACCGTACCCGACGCCATCGTGCAGAGGCTGCGGCGCACCCCCGTCGGAATCCCCCGGGGCGCCGTCCTGCTCAGCGGCACCGTCCGTCGCGACGGGGGCCACACGTGGTTGGAGGTCGACGAACTCCAACCCGTCGCGGACCTCCCCGGATCGACCGCAGGCGCCGCATGATGGGGCCGCGACGCAAGATCTCCCCACGGGCCGGTCCGCTTCTTGCTCATGCCCCCTGCGCCCGGCAAACCGCCCCCCGGAGAACGGCCATGACCCACCGCCTCGCCCTCCTCGCCCTCCCCGTCCTCGCCCTGTCCGCCGTCCCCGCGCAGGCCGCGAGCCCCTTCGGCGCCGACGTCGCCCTGATCATCCCCGGCAACTGGACGCAGGAGACCGTCCCGCGCGACGACACCGTCCCGTTCCCCGTGGACGCCTCCCCCGTCATCCGCATCGGCGACGGCCCCCTCATGCAGATGGGCGAGGGGGTCGAGGCCAGGCTCTTCCACCTCCCCGACGGAGGCGTGCCCGTCCGCGTGGACGTCACCCTGGACGTGTCGACGTTCCCCATGCCCGGCGGCAGCGTCGACTGGATCCGGCTGGTCCCGGACGAGCTCCTGGTGGACGGCGACCGCTACGAGCTGCGGTTCGAGGCCCCGATCGAGGACGGCGAGGAGCCCGACCCGAACGCCGACGAGCGCATCGGGAACCAGTTCATGCCCGTGGAGTTCGTGGCCGGCCCCGCCGACGCGCGCGCCCCCATCTCCCCCGACATCGACGTGCGCGTCCGCGATCACGGGTTCCAGCCCGCGACCCCCTTCCGCAACTCGAGCCACCAGCACTCGATCAACATCGACGTGGTCGTGGACGACGCCGACTTCGCCCCTCACGACACCTGGATCTTCTTCGAGGTCGAGGAGGACTTCGACGGCGACGTGGCCGACCTGAACCCCACCCGCTGGGTCGCCCCGTCGATCCTCACCGGCGACCAGGTCGAGGTCGCGACCTGGTTCTACAACGCGCCGGACGACGACGGCCGCCGCTGCGTGGTGGGCGCCACGGAGGACGCATACGGCGCCCTCGCCGCCTCGGACGTGGTGTGCGCCGACCCCGTGAACGCCGCCTGCGACGGCTGCAGCTCGGCCGGCCCCTCGAAGGGCGGCGCCCTCGCGATCCTGGGCATGCTCTTCGCCGTCGGCTCCCGTCGCCGCCGGTTCACCACGCACTTCGCTTGATTAAGGACCAGGGGTCCCCCATGCGCATCCTCCCCGCCCTCTTGATCCTCGCCGCGAGCATCCCCGCGGTGGCCTTCCCGTGCAGCCCCATCGAAGAGGGCAGCTTCCGTCTGGACAGCTTCCCCGCCGACGGCGACACCTTCCCCCACGACGCCGCGCCCCTGATCCGCTTCGGGGACCTCACCGACCTCGACTTCATCGACGACTTCCGGCCCGCGCTCGAAGGCGCCGGCGACGTGGAGGTGCCCACGACCCTCGAGGACGCCGTGCGCGCCGACGGGTTCCGCGGCAGCGCGACGTGGACCCGCCTGTTCCCCGACGACGTGCTCCCCGCGGACGAGGACTTCACCCTTCGCCTGATCGCCGGGGACGGCACGGCGGAGACGCAGGAGCAGCTCGACGATCGATTCCCGCCGGTCTCGTTCCGGACCGGTCGCTCGTTCGTCGAGGACGAGCCCGTGGCCCCGGAGTTCACCATCGAGGTGCTCGACCACGCCGCCACGCCGCCCGTCATCACGCCCTGCGGGGGCGGCGCCACGGACGCCTACGAGGAGACGCGCATCCACAACGTCACCCTGGCCGGAGACGCGGGGGCCTTCGATCACTGGCGCTTCTTCACGGTGTCGGACGACCTGGGCGACGACCTCGCCGCGACGAACCACCGCGTCGCCGTGGAGGCGAGGATCGCCACCGAGCAGTCGTTCCTCGGGGGGTGGAGCAACCCCCCGTCGGACGCCGACGAGGTCTGCGTGGTGGCCGTGACCGAGGACGCTTACGGGCGCACGTCGGCCGCTTCGGAGCCGATCTGCGCGTCGCCCGCGCCCGCCTGCGCGGCGGACTGCAGCGCGGCCGGCGATCGCACGACCGGAGGGGGCGCCACGCTCCTGCTGCTGGGGATCCTGGGGCTCAGGCGCCTTCGACGATGACCAACGCGTCGCCCGACGCCATCTCCTGCTGATCCTTCGCCGGCACCCCCACCACGCGGGCGGGATCGGGCAGCCCGGGGCCGCCGTAGGTGACCGGGTGGAAGGTCTTCATGACCTCCAGCAGGCCGAGGGTCGTTCCCGCCGTGACGGTCGCGCCGACCTCCACGAAGTTGGGCTGATCCGGCGCCGGTCGGCGGTAGAAGATGCCGTCGATCGGCGCCCTCACGGGGACGCCGCCGTCGACCTCCGCGGCCGCGACGTCCGTCGATTCGACGTCCTCGAGCCCGATCGCCGCGCCGACCTCCAGGATCGCTTCGCCGTACTCCACGGGGCGAGGGCCCGCAGCTCCGAGCGGTCGAGCCACGCCCCGCACGCCCGAGGGCACCATCAGCGCGATTCGACGACCCAGGATCTCGAGCGTCCCCAGCGCGCGGCCCGCGGGCATCGCGTCGCCGGCTTCGACCGCCACGCGCCAGATGCCGACGGTCGGCGCGCAGAGCACGTCCCCGTCGTCCGTCGATCGCAGCAGCAGCTCGCGGGTCTTCACGTCAGCCCTCCGTCAGGAGCTGCAGGTCGTGCAGGCTCCAGATCCGGGGGTTCTTGATCCGACGCACACCCATCGCCTGGTAGGTCATCTCGGTCCACGCCACGAGGCGTCCCCGGAGCTCGGACACCAGCACGACCTCGTCCGTGTCCATCTGCCGGGCGGAGGCCATGGGGTCCATGTCGGCCTCGATGCGCTCCTCGACGGCCTTCATGCCCGCGGCGATCTTCGCGCGTTCCTCTGGTGTGTCCGCGACGATGTTGAACTCGTCGTCGAGCTTCGTGTTGAAGGCGCCGATGGCGAGCGTGCGGCCCTCCATCACCGACAGCCGCGTGACCGGCGTCGACAGCTGGACCGTCGGGTCGTAGGGCAGCCCGGACATCGCGTAGTAGCCCGCCCCGCTCGCCTTGCGCAGCAGGATCGTGGCCATGGGCACGTCGTTCGTGCTGTTGGTGAAGATCAGCGAGCTGCCGTACCCGAGCAGGCCGTGCCGCTCCGCCTGGGGGCCGATGTCGAAGCCCGAGATGTCCTGCAGCCACACGATCGGGATGCCGTCGGCGTTGCAGGCGCGGCTGAACGCAGCCAGCTTCGCGATGCCCTGCTTGTAGAGGATCCCGGACGGGCGCTTGCCGCCGGTGTCCGGGTCGTCGACGAGGCCCGAGTGGTTGGCGAGGATGCCCACGTACAGGCCCGAGATGCGCGCGATGCCGGTGACGATCTCCTTGCCGAGCTCCGGCATCACCTCCCAGAAGAGCGAGGCGTCCACGAGCCGCGCGATCACCTCGCGGACCTCGTACGAGATCCGGTGGTCTGCGGGCACCAGGCCGGTCAGCTCGTCGGGTGAAAACCGCGGCGGCGCGGCGTCCACGCCGTATCGGTAGTAGGGGACGGCCGAGGACGGGAGATCGGCGACCTCCCTGCGCATGGCGTCGATGCAGTGGGCGTCGTCCGGGACCCGGAAGTCGGCGCAGCCCGACACGCCGACGTGCACGTCCGGGCCGCCGATGCCGTGGGAGCTCAGGTTCTGCGACTTCGCCCCCTTGATGAGCGCCGCCCCGGCGATGACCATGTAGGCCTGCTCGGTCATGTAGACCTTGTCGCTGATGATCGGCATGTAGCCGCCGCCGGCGATGCAGTCCCCGAACACCCCCGCGATCTGCGGCACCCCTTCGGCGGACAGCAGGGCGTTCATCTTGAAGATGTGGCCCGCGCCCTTCGCCCCGGGGAAGGTGTTGCCCTGCTCCGGCAGGAACAGCCCCGAGCAGTCCACCAGGTAGAGGACCGGCACCTTGAGGCGACGCGCCATCTCCTGGCCGCGCTCGATCTTCTCCGGCGTCAGCGGCCACCAGGAGCCCGACGCGACCGTGTTGTCGTTGGCGATCACGAGCACCCAGCGACCGTGGACCTTGGTGAACGCCGTCACCACGCCCGCGCCCGGCGACGTCTGCTTGCGATCCCCGAACTCCTTGCCGTAGTTCACCAGGGTCCCCACCGGCAGGAGCGAGGCGTCGTCGTCCTTGAGCAGGTCCAGCCGCTCCCAGGTGGTGAGCTTCCCCTTCCGGTGCACGCGGGCCCGGCCGCGCTCGCCCCAGCCGTCCTTCACGACGTCGCGGGCCTCCACGAACTTCGCCTCGCGCCCCTCCATGGCGGCCACGCGGGCCGTGAAGGTCGCGTCGTCCAGGACGCCGTCGGCGGGGGTGCCGATGGGCTCGAGGTGGATCTTCGCCATCAGTCGGTCACGCCGGGGATTCGGCCCACGCGGAGGTCGCCGGCCGCGAAGTCGGGGGCCGCGAGGATCGTCTGGTGCAGCGGGATGGTGGTCTTGACGCCCTCGATGGTGAAGCCGTCGAGCGCCGCCGCGGTGGTGGCCGTGGCCGCCTCGCGCGTGGGGCCCCAGCCGATGACCTTGGCGATCATGGAGTCGTAGTAGGGCGGGATGCGGGAGCCCTCGTTCACCGCCGCGTCCACGCGCAGGCGGCCGGTCGCGGGTGAATCCGGGACGGTGAACGTGGTCACGCGGCCCGGCGTGGGGCGGAAGTCGTCGTCCGGATCCTCGGCGTTGACCCGCACCTCGATCGCGTGGCCGTCGATGGACACGTCGTCCTGGATGAACCAGAGCTTCTCGCCCGCGGCGATGCGGATCTGGGCCTGGACGAGGTCGATCCCGGTGATCTCCTCGGTGACGGGGTGCTCCACCTGCAGCCGCGTGTTCATCTCGATGAAGTGCAGCTCGCCGGTGTCGGGGTCCTGGAGGAACTCGACGGTCCCCGCGCCGACGTACCCCACGGCCGCCGACGCCTCGGCCACCCGACGGCCCATCGCCATGCGCTGCTCGTGGGTCAGGGCCGTGGACGGCGCCTCCTCGAGCAGCTTCTGGTGCCGACGCTGGATCGAGCACTCGCGCTCGAACAGGTGCACGCCGTCGCCCCACATGTCCACGAGGACCTGGAACTCGATGTGCCGCGCCGAGTCGAGGTACTTCTCGAGGTACATGGCGTCGTTGCCGAAGGCCGCCATCGCCTCGGCGCGCGCCTCGTTCCACGCGGAACGCAGCTCCCCCATCGAGTCCGCCCGGCGCATCCCGCGACCGCCGCCGCCCGCGTCCGCCTTCAGCAGGACGGGGAAGCCGATGCTCGCGGCGAGCGCCTCGGCCTCTGCGAACTCGCCGATGAGGCCGTCGGACCCCGGGATCAAGGGCAGGCCCGCGGCCCGCATCGCGTCCTTGGCGGGGGACTTCTCGCCCATGAGCCGAATGACCCGCGGCGGGGGCCCGATCCACGCGAGCCGCTCCTGGAGCACCATCTGCGCGAACAGCGCGTTCTCGGCGAGGAAGCCGTAGCCGGGGTGGATCGCCTGGGACTCGGTCTGCGCCGCCGCCTGCAGGACCGCCTCGATGTCGAGGTACGACTGCGCCGGTCGCGCGGGCCCGATGCACACCGAGTGCGTCGCCTCGGAGACGAACGGGGCGTCCCGATCCGCCTCGGAGTGCACGGCCACCGACTCGATCCCGAGGCCGTCGCAGGCGCGGATGATCCGGCGGGCGATCTCCCCGCGATTGGCGATCAGGATGCGGCTGAACATCGCGGCGGAGGGTACCGGATCCCCCCCGCCGCGGTCAGTCGCGGACCGATCTCAGGGCCGCCGACGGAGGCCGACGATCGCGATCACCACCAGCATCCACCACGACCCCGATCGGCGCGCGGCGACGCTGCTCTCGCAGGACTCGCAGCCGCCCGTCACCACGTCGTCGTCCTCGACCTCCTGGAAGACCAGGAAGGTGATCGCCGCCCACTCGGACGCGCCGCCGGTGGCGTCCACGGCCCTCACGCGCGCCGTCAGGTCGACGTTCACGGGCAGCTGGATGTCCTCCGCGGCGAGCTCCCACACGACCACGCCGCCGTCTGCTTCGACCGTCGCGGCCCACTCGTCCACCTCGATCTCGTAGACCAGAGCGTCGCCCTCGGCGTCCTCGGAGGCGGCCACCCGGAGGGTCGGCGACGGGTCCGTGAGCTCCTCGCCGTCCTCGGGCGCGAGCCACACCGGCGTCGTGGGCACGGCGTTGGTCGTGCTCACCAGGAACCCCTGCGCGACCGACCACCCGGAGAAGAGGCTGTGCTCGTCGCCCGCGCGGACGTCCCAGGTGTAGAGCCCGTCCTCGAGCAGGGGCACGTCCACCTCCCATTCGCCGTCCCGATCGGTGCCCACGAGCGCCGCGACCTCGGCCACCAGGTCCCCCGCCTCGTCGTGTACCCGCACGTCGAACCGCACCTCGTCGCGGTCGACGTCCCCGTCGGTGGTCCAGGACAGCCGCGGACGCAGCACATCGACGCGGTCCCCGTCGAGCGGGGCCGAGGCCGTGGGCACCTCCGGGGGGTCGTTGCGGTGGTTGACGAAGACGCGCTGCACCTGCGACCACGGGCCCGGCGTGTACGGGTCGGCGGCGCGCACGCGCCAGAAGACGTCCGTGTTCTCGGGGAGGGCGACGTCGGGCGTCCAGCTCAGGACGAGCCGCCCCGACGTCGCGTCCAGCAGGTTCGTGAGGTCGACGTCGCCGTGGATCTCCACCTCGTACGTCAGATCGTCGGACTGCGGGTCCGTCGCTGCGTCCCAGGCCAGCTCCGGGCGCAGGGTCTCCACCTCGTCGCCGTTCAGGGGGGCGGTCGCGGTGGGGGCCGTGGGGCCGTCGAAGGTGGTGGGGGAGGTGCCGCCCGCGTACTCCGTGGCGTTGTCGAGGCCGTCGCCGTCGTTGTCCAGGGCCGCGTCGTCGACGGTCGGGTCGAGGCCGTTGGCCGTCTCCCAGGTGTCGGGCAGGCCGTCGGCGTCGTCGTCGACGAAGGTCACGTTCACGGTGACGGTGTGGTCGTCCGTGCCGCCGTCGCCGTCGTCGACGGTCCAGGCGATGGCCGTGCCCCCGACGTCGTCGAGGGCGGGCGTCCAGGCGATCTCGCCGGTGTCGGTGTCGAGCGTCATGCCCGACGGCATGCCCACGGCCGACCAGGTCAGCACGTCGGCGGTGCCCGGATCCGTCGCCGTCGGCGTGAACGTGAACGCGGTCCCCTCCACGGCGTGCACCGCGGTGTCGACCGTCGTGATGGTGGGCGCGACGTTGGCCACGGCGACGGGGGTCGACGTCGACGAGGTGTTCCCGGTGTCGTCGGTGACCTCGAGGCCGACCGTGGTCGTCCCGTCGTCCACCATCGTGCAGCCGACGGTCGGGTTCGTCCCGCTCACCTCGTACACGCCGTCGCCGTCGCAGTCCCAGTCCCAGGACACGACGGCCCCGTCGTCGTAGGAGTTGGAGCCGTCGACGGTCACGGTGTCGCCCTCATCGGCCGTGTATCCGCCGCCGACGTCGGCCACCGGGATCATGTCCACGGTGATGCCGACCGTGGCGAGGTCCGGGTTCTCCGCGTCCAACGCGAGGTCGGCGGACGCGTCCTCGATCGTGGAGCCGGGGCCGTCGAGCTCGATCGTGACCCCGCCCGAGAGCGTGCTCGTCGTCGCCGTGGCGGCGAGGTGGCCCACGACCCACCAGGTGACGTCGGTGCCGTGAGAGACGGCCGCGTCCGGGTCGCCGTCGGTGAGGGTCATGATCCACTCGCCGGCCGACACGGAGAACGTCGTCGCGATGCCCGCCGAGTCGGTGTCCGTCGCCGCCGACCAGCTGCCGTCGCCGTCGTCCAGCACCACCTCGATCGACGTGAACAGGCTCGCCATGTCGGCGCCCGTCAGGGCCGCGCCGGAGGCGTCGTCCAGCAGGAAGAAGAGGGTGTCGAGCTCGATGTCCGAGTCTCCGGACCGGCCGAGGTGTTCGCCGTCGATCTCGAAGAGCGCGACCGACGTCCCCGAGGTGTAGGTGCCGGCGGCCACGTCGCCGTGGTCGACGTCCGCGTGGGCCCGGGTGTGGTCGTAGGTGACGACCGCGCCGCCGCTGTACGCCGCCGCCACGACCTCGAGGTCGCCGTCGCCGTCCAAGTCCCCCGCGGCGACTCCGAAGTTGGTGCCCAGCGACGAGTCGATCGTGTGGGCCGTCCACGCGGAGCCGACGCCGTCCTGGTTCTCCCACCAGTCGACGTCCCCGGAGGATCCGTCGCTCACCAGCACGTCGATGTCGCCGTCCTGGTCGAAGTCCACGGGGAGCCCGTGGCAGGGATTCGTGCTCGTGCCGATCAGCGCCTGGGTCCACGTGCTGCCGTCGCCGCTGTTCGCGTACCAGAGCACCTCGTCTCCGCTGCGCGTGGTGACGACGATGTCCAGGTCGCCGTCGAGGTCCACGTCGGCGAGCTCCGGATCCCGCGGGTTGTCGAGGCCCGTGTCGACGGTCGCCCGCGTCCACGCGCTGCCGTCCCCGGCGGTGTTCTCGTACCAGAAGAGCTGGTCCCCCACGTTGTCGGCCATGACCAGATCCAGGTCGCCGTCGCTGTCCAGGTCGCCGAGCGCGATCCCCGCTCCGCCCACGACCCCCGACTCGATCACCGTCTCGGTCCAGGCGGAGCCGTCGCCGGCTGTGTTCGCGTACCAACTCGGTCCCTCGGCGAAGTTCGTGACGACGAGGTCCATCGAGCCGTCGCGGTCGAGATCGGCAGCGCGGATCCCCCACATGGAGTGGTTGGTCGAGCCCGCCTCGACCACGTGCTCGGTCCAGGCCGCGCCCGTGTTCTCCCACCACGAGAAGCTGGCCTCGCCACCGGAGTTGCCCGCGACGTCGAGGTCGCCGTCGCCGTCGATGTCGGCCGCGCGGCCCCAGTAGGCGCCGTCCATCGTGCCGACCGTCTCCTGGGTCCAGGACGTCCCCGTGCCGTCGTTGAGGTACCAGGTGAACTCGTCCCCGCTGTGCCGGGCGACGAGGACGTCGAGGTCGCCGTCGCCGTCCACGTCGGCGGTCGTCGGCGCCCTGGGCAGGCCGGCGCCGGTGGCGACCGTGGCGCCCGAGTCGGTGTCGCTGCTGGTGTGCACCGCGTCGTTGGTCCAGAGCGCGAGGTCGTCCGCGAGGTTCGCGCCCGCCGCGACGTCCAAGTCGCCGTCCGCGTCGAAGTCGCCGACGGTGACGCACACGGCCCCGTTGAAGTTCCCCGCGAGCGTGTGTTCGGTCCACGACGTGCCGACTCCGTCGGTGTTCTCGAAGAACGTGACGTCGTCCGCGGACCCCGCGGTGGCGACCACGTCCAGATCTCCGTCGAGGTCGAGGTCGATCGCGACCGCTTCGCGGGCGAAGTCGTAGTTCAGGTCGATGTCGTGCTGCGTCCAACTGGACCCGTCGCCCAGGGTGTTCTCGAACCAGGCCACGTCGTCACCCACCGAGGCCGACCCGAGCACGTCGAGGTCGCCGTCGCGGTCCATGTCCGCGAGGTCGAGGGGCCAGGCGCCGTCGAACGAGCCCGTGATGGAGACCGAGACCCAGGACGAGGCGCCGCCCTGGTTCAGGTAGAGCGCGATGTCGTCGTCGTCGTACCCGCTCGCCACCACGTCGAGCCGGCCGTCCCGATCGATGTCGCCGACCTCGACCCACGTGGCCCCGGCGAGGCCCGCGTCGATGGTGTGCTCGGTCCAGGAGGACCCGTCGCCCGCGGTGTTCTCCCACCACAGGACCGAGTTCGCGGCGTCGGCGGCGCCCACGAGGTCGGCGTCCCCGTCCCCGTCGAGGTCCGCGATGCGCACGTCCCACGCCTCATCGAACGAAGACGCGACGATCGTCTGCGTCCAGACCGCGCCCGTGCCGTCGTTGGCGTACCAGCGGATGTCGTCGGCGTTGTAGCCCGCGGACGCGATGTCGAGGTCGCCGTCGCCGTCGATGTCGCCGGTGTGCAGACCGATGGCGGCGTCGAGGGAGGCGTCGACCACGACGCGGGTCCAGGCCCCGGCGTCGTTTCGCCAGACGACGACCTCGTCCTCGGTCGTGACCGCCGCCACGAGATCCAGGTCCCCGTCGGCGTCGATGTCGGCGTGGATGAGGCCGTTGAGGCCGTCTTCGTTGCCGTCGATGGTGGTCTGAGAGAAGGGCAGCTCGACGGCGTCGGCCGCGGGGATCAGGCAAAGCGATGCCGTGGCGAACACCAGGCGGTGCGCGAAGGAGCGGGTCATGAGGACCTCCTTGGGGGTTGCTCCTCTCAGGTTTGTTCGAACCCGCATGTCATAGCTATGACGGCCGCGTAAGAACGTGTGAGCGGCGGGTCCCGCGGGGCGGACGACCCGGCGACGGCGCCGGGATAGACTCGACGTCGTGAGGAGAGCCCCATGAGCGACGACGCCGCGGCCGACGCCGCACCCACCCCCGAAGAACGGGTCTCGGACTTCGCCAAGGCCGCCGCCGCCGCCGCCGAGGAGGCCATCGAAGGCCTCGAGGCGAAGCTCGCCGCGCTCGAGGGGCGCGCCCGCGAGGCCGCCAAGGACGGCGAGGCGATGGCTCAGGACCTGATGACGGAGACCGAGAAGCGCGTGCGGGAGAACCCGCTGCAGGCCGTGCTCACGGCGCTCGGCATCGGCTTCATCCTCGGCCTGATCTTCGGAGTCGGCCGTGGCCGCTGACCGGAGCAGCGCGCCCTTCGAGATCCTGAGCCGGCTGTTCGGGCGCCTCGGCGGCGTGATGCGGCTCGTCCTGAACACCCAGCTTCAGCTCGCCAAGGCCGAGTCGGAGATCGAGAAGAAGCGGGCCGCCAAGGTGGCCCGGATGATGGCCGTCGGGGTGGGGCTGCTCGCCTGCGCGGGGGCGCTCGCGCAGCCGCTGATCGTGGTCCTGCTCGTCGATCACACCCCGCTGTCCCTGGCGGGCGCGTTGGGAGCGCTCCTGGGCGTGGACCTCGTGGTCGGGCTGATCCTGCTCAACCGCGCCGCCGCCGTGGCGAACGAGCGGGAGTGGATGATCGACACCCGCACCCGCGCCGCCGAGACCATCGAGATCCTGCGTGGCTGAGGCCCTGCTGCACATCGCCGAGCCCGACGTGTGGGCCGCGGCCGACGACGTCTACCGCCCCGCCTCGTTGGCCACCGAGGGCTTCGTGCACTGCTCGACGGCCGAGCAGGTCGTCGCCACCGGCCGTCGCTACTACGCCGGGCGTACGGGACTGCTCTTGCTGACGATCGACCCGGCCGCGGCCGGCGTCCCCCTCGAGTGGGAGCCCGGCCCCACGGGCGACCTCTTCCCTCACCTCTACGGGCCCATCCCCACCTCCGCGGTGACGCAGGTGGCGCCCTTCGACCCCGATCCGGGAGCGTGAAGCATGGCCAGTGACATCCGACCCGTGGCGATCGGCTTCGCCTTCGGCGCAGTGGCGGGGATCGCCGTGGGCGCCTGGTACGCCACCGGCATGGCGAAGCTGGACGCGCAGGAGGACTCTGAGCCCGCGGACCGACAAAACGTCTCGGATCCGGCGGCAGAGGCAGCCCCTGAGCCCGAAACCGAGACAAAAGGTCGGGAAACCGGGGGCACGGAGACCGCCGAGCTGCGCGCGAGGGTGGCCGAGCTGGAGGCCGCGCTCGTGGCCGCCGAGGTCGACGCCGCCGTGGGTCCTTCCCACACCTTCGACGAGCTCCCGGACCTGCACTCGCCGGAGTCGATCCACGAGGAGATGAACGGGTTCGAGGAGTGGGCGAAGACGCAGCCCGCGGACTGGGGCCTGAAGCTCGCGGGCCTCGACTGCGACGAGCCGCCCTGCCTCATCCACGTCGAGATGAACGACCTCGACTCCGAGGGCTCGATCGCCGCCCAGGAGGCGCTGAACGACCACTTCCTCTCCGCCTTCGAGTTCGAGGCGCTCAGCAGCGTGCACATGAACACGTTCGGGGACCGGACCCACATGGTCCGGTTCTTCGCGCCCGGCGACGAAGCCCTGCGCGACGACCTGGACCGCGCCGCGACGTTGCGAATCCGGGCCCTCTGGGAGGAGCTCGAACCCGCCGAGGAATGACCGGCGGCTACTGCTCGGTGCGCACCAGCTCCTGCGGGTCGAGGCCCTGGCTGGTCGCCTCCTCCGCGAGCGTGAGCCCCAGCAGGACCTCCCGGGCCTCGTGGGGGTAGGTGAACCAGCGCACGCTCTCGAACCGCTGCGACGTCCCCGTCACCGCCACCGCGGGCAGGCGACGGGAGAGCTCCTCGGCCGCGCCGAACACCTCGCGGGCGAGCTCCAGGTACACGCCCAGCCCCGCGTCCGTCTCGCGGATGCGGCCCGACTCGAAGTGCATCGAGCCTCCCGGGTACCGCACGCCGTCCAGGCGCACGCCCGAGGCGGGGGCGGTCTCGATGCAGGTCCAGCGGCCGCTGCGGGGGTCGAAGCGATAGAGCGGCAGCAGGCGCCACCCGAGGGTCGCGACGAGGTCCACCGCTTCGATCAGGTAGTCGACCTCCGCCTCGCTCAGGAAGTAGCCGAACCCCACGCGGAACCAGCCCGGGCTGAGGCCCGCGAACCCGGCGTTGCCCTCCTCCTCGAAGGTCCACGACGTCATCACGTCGACGCCGAGCAGCGTGTGGGCGTAGGGCCCCGCGCCGGACACGCCGCCGCCGACGCGGATGCCGAACAAGTCGCGCAGGAGGGCGACGACGAAGCCCCAGTGGAGGAAGCGGCCCTCGTGGCGGATGCACAGGGACACGAAGCCGAGCCGGTCGCGTCCTCCGCCGCCGAGCACCCACAGGTCCGGGTTCGACCGCCAACGATCCAGGGCGCGGGCCGCGGCGGCGTCCTCTCGGGCTCGGATCCGGGCCACGCCGATCGCCTCACGCAGCTGCATCACGAGGCCGGAGCGGACGACGCCCACGGGGTCGAGGTCCAGCCCCTCCTCGGCGGCGACGCCCTCTTCGTAGACGACGCTCCAGGGGCTCACCCAGCGCGCGGCGGCCGCCGTCGCCGGCACCCGACGCAGCCCCAGCAGAGACTTCTTGACCACGAGCACCGCCGGGGTCGAGGCCCCGCCCGGGAACCGCGACGGGGCGACGATCAAGGCGTCCTTGGCGGCCGAGTCGTCGTGGAGGCCCGGGTTCATGTCGAGGACGACGCGCCCGCCGACGGCCGAGTAGTCCCACAGGGCGATGGCCCCGTGCTCGTGGAGGAGCCGCGTCACCGCGCGGTCGTCGGTCACGACGCCGGTCACGTCGGAGCCGCCCGAGAAGCTGCCGATCCGCAGGGGGCGTGAGGCGAAGCGCAGGAGCTCGCGACGCAGGGCCTCGAGGTCCACCCCGCCGTCGGCGTTCAGGCCCACGAACACGACGTCGGCCACCGAGATGCGCCAGGGCAGGTCGTTGGCGACGCCCTCGTAGGGCCCGAGGAACACCACGGGCCGGAGGTCCTCCGCCACCGCCGCGCTCCCCCCGTCGGCGGGCGCGGTGAGCGCCAGCAGCTCGACCAGCCGCTGGACCGCCATGCGCGGCCCTCCGGGCACGAACAGCACCTCGTCGTCGGGCCCCGCGCCGACCCCTCGGCCGACGATGCCCCGGGCCTCCTCCTGGAGGTCCCGCGCGTGCTCCGAGTCCACGCCCAAGACCTCTTCGCGCAGGAAGTCCTCGATGAAGTGGAGGGCCCGGCCGGACGACGCCGGGTCCACGTCCAGGGCGCGTCGAGAGCCGAACGGGCCGTGGGCCACGGCGTCGCGACCCACGACCGACCGCGTCACCGTGTCCATGAGGGCCTCGCCCTCGAAGCGGCGGCGCGCGTCGTCCTCGGCGGGCCGCACCAGGTGGGTGGCCAGGACGCCCATCGGTGCCCCGCCGGAGCTGGGCACGTCGTCGTCCTGGAACGTAGTGAGGATGGCGCGGGCGGCGGTCCGCGCGGTGAGCGCCTCGGCGCGGCGGAGGTTGGCGAGCACGCCCCGGCCCACCACCCGCACGAAGGCCCGGCACGCCCCCGACCGCGCGCTCCAGAGGCTCACGAAGGAGTCCACCGAGAGCTCGAGCAGCACGGTGGCGTCCCGGCTTCGACAGCTCATCGAGCGCGGCCGTCGGTCGAGCAGCCCGACCTCGCCGAGCAGGGTGCCCGGGCCGCCGAGCGCCAGGCGGTACTCCTTGCCCGCGCGCCGCGTCGAGACCTCCACGCGGCCCCGCACCACCAGGTAGGCCGAGCCCGCGGGCGCGCCCTGGCTGAAGACGACCCGGCCGGGCGGCAGTCGCCACTCCTGCATGCCGGCGACCAGCTCCGTGAACTCGTCGTCGTCGAACGCGTCGAAGAGCGGGAGGCGTCGCGTCCGCTCCAGCGTCGACGCGTCCGGAGCCCGCGCCAACAGCGACTCGGGGCGGGCGACCAGGGGCTCGCCGGGGGGCGGCTCCGTGACGCCGCGATCGAGGGCCCGCAGCCGACCCGCCATCTGCAGCACGACGGCCCGGAGCTTGTCGTCGTCCACCTCCTCTCGGCCGTCGAGCAGAAACTCCTGGGATCCGAGCCGAACGGGGCGGGAGGGCGAGCGACGAGTCGAGGTGCGCATGCCCCCAATTGAGCGCGGACGCCGGCGAGAGGCGATGACGGGCATATGACAGCCGGTCCCTCTAGACTCCGTGGATGGACGACGGAGCGTGGTTGGTCTTCGAGGACGGGTCCCGGCGGCGGGTGAGCGGGCAGGGCGTGCTGGTGGGCCGCGCGGCCACGTGCGACATCGTGGTGTCGGACCCCCGCGCGTCGAAGCGGCACGCGCTGCTGTGCCTCAGCGCGTCGGGCCTGGAGGTGCACCCTCTCGGCCGCAACACGACGAAGGTGAACGGCCGGCAGGTCTCCGGCGCCCGACGCATCGGGCACGGCGATCGGTTGGAGGTCCCCGGGGCCACGTTCACGGTCGACCGCCCCCGGCCTCGCCCGGCCGACCACGCGCCGGTGTGGCTCGTCCGGCTGGGCGACATCCTCCATCGGGTGCCCGGGGGCGCCATGTCGGTCGGGGGCGGGGACCTCGACGAGCTGCGCGTCCCCGGCTGGCCCGACGGCGCGATCACGCTGCACGTGGGCGGCACGTCGCTGCTCGCCGAGGCGAACGTCGAGGGGGCCAGGGTCGGCGACGAAGACGCCCCCACGGAGGAGCTGCACCTGCTCCGCAGCGGCGACGTCCTGCGGTTCGGGGAGCACGCCGTGGAGGTCCTGGCCGAGCAGCCGCAGGAGGAGACGACCGTCGCGTCGCTCGACTCCCTGAGGTTGCGCGAGGTGCGGTTCCAGTACCGACCCACGGGCGGGGAGCTCGCCCTGCAGATCGGCGACCGCGTCCTGTCGTGCCCCCTGTCGGAGCTGCGCAGCCGCCTGGTGGTGGTCCTCCTGCAGCCCCCCGGCGGCTACTCCGCGGGCGACTTCATCCCGGACGAGCTGGTCATCCCGCAGATCTGGCCCCGGCGCGACGACCGCACGAACTTCGACGTGAACACGCTGGTTCACCGCCTGCGCAAGGACCTGCTCAAGATCGGGGTGGACCCCACGCGGTTCATCGAGCGCGCCCGCACCGGCGGCGCCACCCGCTTCCGCCTCCAGGACGGAGCCGAGGTGATGGTCGCCTGAGGCGACGCGCGGGGTCGTCGCTCAGGGCAGCGGCTTGGCGAGGATGTCGCTGTAGTTGAGGCTCCCGTTCAGGTCCCACCACTCGACCGTCGCGGACCCGCCGTCGATCTCGATCCACACGAAGCCGGGGTCCTGATCCTCTTGCCAGACGGTCTGGTTGGTGCCCTCGAAGTCGGTCGTCTTCGCTCCCGCGCCGGACACCATGAGGGCCGTCCCGCTGCACGTCCCCGTGAGCCACTGGCGGCTGTGGTCGTGCCCGCAGAGGTACAGGTCCACGTTGCCGCAGACGTTGTCGTCCATGAAGTCCTTGATCTTGCCGCCGTCGACGTACGGGATGCCGGGGAAGCCTTCGTAGGAGCCGGCGTTGCCGTGGGGCCCGTTGGACAGGTACGGGTGGTGGCCGTAGGCGATCTTCCAGGACGCCGTCGTGTTCGCGAGGGCGCCCGCCAGCCAGGCCTCCTGGGAGTCCACGATGCTGGGGAAGTCGTCCGTCAGGAACGGGATGTACAGGCCGTCGAAGAACACCGAGGACGTGTCCAGCGCCAGGAACTCCACGTCCCCGTGCTGGTGGTTGTACCAACGCCCCGGCATCGTCCACTTCGTCGAGAAGGCGGTGTAGTCGACCTGGTTGTCGCCCTGGGACACGTTGATGCCCGTGCCGCCCAGGAAGTCGTCGCCGCCGTCGTGGTTCCCGAGCGACGGGTAGAAGGGCAGGTCGATGTTCGCGTAGGGGATCTCGAACTGCGTCTGCCAGAGGTCGTCGTTCACGTCCTCGACGCCGATGTCGTAGTGGTTGTCCCCGAGCAGCAGCACGAAGTCGCAGCCCTGGGCGTCGCACACCTGCTCCACCACGTTCGCCACCGCCTGCTGGTTCGCGCTGCCCGTGCCCTGGTCGCCGAAGGCCACGAAGCGCACCGGCGGAGGGGCCACGTCGTCGTCGTCGTCGCCCACGTCGTCGTCGTCCGTCGCGTCGTCGTCGTCCGTCGCGTCGTCGTCGTCCGTCGCGTCGTCGTCGTCCCCCGCGTCGTCGTCGTCCCCCGGGGCCGTGGAGTCGTCGTCGTCGGGGAGGGTGTCGTCGGGCTGCGTGTCGGGGACGCCGTTGTTCGGGCAGGCGAGGAGGAGCAGCGCGGCGAGCGGAGAGAGGCGAGAGATCGTCATGACGCGCGGGAGTCTATGGGGTTCGCGCGGCGAGGGGGTAGGCAATCCCGTGCCGCGCTCCCCTGATAGAACTGCCGCCGCACCGCGCCCCGAGCCCGGGGAACAGGGGAGCCTCATGACCGCCCGCACCATCGACGACGTCCTGCGCGACCTCGACGCCGTCCTCGAGGAGACCGTCGCCCGCGGCGATCGAAACGGCATGTTCGCGGCGCTGTACCGCAAGGTCACGGCGCGGGTGAAGCGAGGGATCGAGGCGGGCGAGTTCGACGACGGCGAGCGCATGGAGCGCCTCGACGTCCGGTTCGCCGACCGGTACCTCGCCGCCTACCGCGGGCGCCGCGTGTCGCCTCCCCCGTCGGAGTCCTGGGCTGTGGCGTTCGCCTACGCCGAGCGGGACGAGCCGATGGTGCTCCAGCACCTGCTCGGGGGCATGAACGCGCACATCAACGTCGACCTGGGCGTGGCCGCCGCCGAGACCGTGGGCGACGGCGACCTCGAGCCCCTGCACGCCGACTTCGAGCGCATCAACGACGTCCTCGAGGAGCTGACCGACGACGTCGTGGCGACCCTCACCCGCGTCTGGCCCCTGCTCTCGGTGGTCTCCGAGCTGCCCGGCGAGTTGGAGGACGAGCTGGTCGGCTTCTCCATGCGACGGGCGCGCGACGGGGCCTGGCGCTTCGCCCGACGCCTGGCACCCATGGACGCCGCGGCCCGACGGGCGGAGATCGCCCGGGTCGAGAGCCGCGTGGCCGACGTGGGCCGGATGGTCTTCGATCCTCCCCGCCCCGCGCCCGCGATCCTGGCCGCGCTGCGGAGCGGCGAGCGCGGGTCCGTCGCCGACGTGTGCCGGTGGCTGCTCGATCGTCCTGCTCCCGAGCAGCGGGCCGGGCGACGCACCCCGAACCGACGCTGGACGGACGAGCTGCTGGACCGCTTCCGCGCCCAGGGCGATCCCGGCGCCGACGCCATCGCGCTGTCCCTCCTGGCGAACGGCGACATCGACGACGTCCGCGCCCTGCTGCGCTCCCTGACGACGTCGGACCGCCTCCCCGCGACCCTCACCCCACGGGCGCGGGCCCTCATCGAGCGGGAGGCCGTCCCGTCCTGGGCCGATCCCGAGCGGCTCGAGCTCGCCTGCGAGGTCTTCGAGCGCTACGCGATCCCGATCCTGCAGAGCCTGCTGTACCGGTCGCTCCCCGAGCTGTACGCCCTGGGCGACGGCGCCGAGGTGCTCCATCGGTCGCAGCAGATCGAGGTGCTGCCCCACCGACGGATCCGGGAGACGCTCACCTTCGTGATCGAGGTCATGTCGCCGGACGCCCTCGAGCCCGACGGCCTCGGCGTCCACCACGCGCAGCGGGTGCGGCTGCTGCATGCGGCCGTCCGGACCCACCTCCTCGCCCGCGGCTGGGACCCGCGAAGGCCGCCGATCAACCAGGAGGAGCTGGCCGCCACGCTGGTGACGTTCTCGGGGATCGTCGTGGACAGCATGGAGCGATTCGGGATCGAGCTGAGCGCCGCCGAGCGCGGCGCCTGGATGCATCGGTGGAACGTCGTAGGCGCGCTCATGGGCATCGACGACGAGCTCCTCTTCGCGGACGTGGAGGACTCCCTGGCCATGTTCGCCGAGGTCCGCCGCCGCCACCATCGTCGGTCGGAGGCGGGCGTCGCGGTCATGAAGGGCACGATGGACTTCGCCGACGCACTGCTCGCGGGCGAGGCGCTCGACGGGGCCGGGCCCATGCTCGTCCGGCACCTCTGCGGCGACGCGCTGGCCGACCTGCTCGACGTCCCCCCCGCCGACTGGACCTCCCGCTTCGTCGACCGCTACGTGAAGCTCTGGGACGGCATCGATCGCAGGCAGGACCGCTCCGTGTTGGTGCGCAAGCTGGCGGCGGCCACGGGGCGGAGGTTCCTCGACAAGCTCGCCGACCGCGTGGACAACTCGACCTGGGAGCGCGTCAGCCGACGCTTCGAGCGCGAGCACCCCGAAGCTCGCGGCTGATCACCCCACTGGGACCCGAATCTCGACGGTCCAGTGACCGAGCCCGCGGCCGGTGCGGATGTACGCGTGGTGGTGGGCGGTCCCGTCGCGCTCCATCCCGGCCGCGTCCACCCACGCGAAGAGCTCCTCGTGCACGGCCCGGAACCGGGCGTCCATGGCCCCGTCGAACATCACGCAGGCCGCGCGCAGGGTCGGCACCTTCCGGCACCGCACGGCGCCCTCGTCGTCGGGCAGGCGGGTGAGGGGGATCATCAGCTCCGCGCGCACGTCCGGCACGACGGGCCCGGCCTCCCCGAGGCTCTCGTAGGCGGCGATGAACGGACCGGCGGGGAAGAGGCCGCGCTCGGCGACCCAGCGCTCCAGCGCCTCGAAGGCGGCGCCGACCCCTTCGGGGGGGCCCGCGTAGGTCGTCGTCGCCGCGCGCATGGCCGCGACGTCCCGCACCTGGACGGGAGGGAGCGTCACGCGCGGGCTCTCCGTCGCAGCAGCGTTCGGGCGATCACGGCCACCACGGCCACCACGGCGATGCCCAGGAGGACGAACCGCAGCCGACCGACGGCGAGCTCGATCGCCGCGTAGTTGGACGAGAAGGCGTAGCCGATCCACACGAACAGCGGCAGGGACACCACGGCCGCGAGGGCGTCCACCGCCAGGAACTGCAGCGGCGGCACCTTGCTCGTGCCCGCCGCGAAGAAGACGGCCCCACGCAGCCCCGGCAGGAACCGCCCCACGGCCACGGCCAGGACCCCATTCTTGCGGATCCGCTCCGTCGCTTTGTCCACCAGCTCGCGCCGCAGCACGCGCGCGGGCCACGGATGCTCGAGCAGCTTGTCCCCCCAGCGGTACCCGAAGGTGAAGACGATCCCGTCGCGCAGGAGGACGAAGACGCCGAGGGTGAGCGACGCCATGGGCACCGACATGCCCCCGTGATCCGCGAGGATCCCCGCCGCGATCAGGGGCACGTCCTCCGGGATCGGCAGGCCGAACCCGCTGAGCAGCAGGGTGCCGAAGAGGATGGGGTACCCGTGGTCCACGAACCACGGCAGGACGTCGGTGATCAAGCCGCGGCTCTACCGCTCGGGCGGATCGGCGGGACCCCGGCAGTACATCTCTTCGACGTTGTCGAAGCCCTCGGGCAGGTCCACGTTCTCGTGCTCGTCGTAGTCGCCGCGCAGGGAGCACTCGTCCACCTGCACCGGGCAGTCGCCGTCGCGAAGCTCGAACGCGTACTTCAGCTCGTTGTCGTCCGTGGGCACCGAGAAGACGGTGATCGCGATCCGGTATTGCGTGTCCGCGACGGTCTCGAAGGAGCACCACTCGGGGGTGCCGCGACCGGCCGCGGAGCCGACGATGCCCCAGCGGTCCTCCAGCAGGCACGTGTTCAGGTCGACCCGTCGCTCCACGCCGTTCTCGTCCGGGAACGAGTTGATGAAGTCGCCCATCGTCTCGCCCGGGGAGCCGGTGTAGTACGCGGCGAGCCCGGCCTGCAGGTCCACGTCCCCGTCGTCGTACGGGTAGTCCTGCATGAACGGGTTGTTCTGCTCGGAGCCCGACTCGTCGATCCACTTGTCGTCGCGCCACACCGACTGCGGGTCGATGATCAGGCACACGCGGCCGCCGGTGCCGGTGAAGGTGGCGGTGGCGCCCGAGTGGTCGCCGCGACCGATGTCCGACGGACCCACGCGACCGATGAACGTGTCGCCGTCCAGCTCCGGCGGATCCTCGCTCCGGTCGAGGTCCACGACGTCCGCGCCGGCGACCCCGCCCTGGCCGTAGTTCTGGAGCAGGGGCTCGGCGTCGAGGTCGCACGCGACGAGGGCGAGCGCGCAGGCGATGGTAGGCAGCGGGCGCATCGCGGTCACTCCTTCACGTGGTCGACGACGACCCGGTAGCCCGAGCGCTCGCCGTCCACCACCGTGGCGGGGTCGCTGCTGAGCAGGTCGCCCGGGGTGATGTACTTGTCGGGGAAGTTGAGGACGTCGGCGAAGTTCGTGCCTTCGCGGAAGAAGAGCCCGTCCTCGCTGCGGCGACGGTTGATGGAGCCGTCGTCCTCGGTGCAGCTGGTGAAGTCGCTGTCCACGAAGGCCCAGATCCGCGAGCCGTGAGGCAGGCGGGAGTGGATGACGTTGAAGGTCGCCTCCCAGTCGCCGTCGTCGTTCGCCTCGAAGTCGAGCTGCTCGGCGCCGATGAACGAGAACTCCTCGATGGAGTTCCAGCCGTAGTACCACTGGCACTGGTCGTAGAGCTCCTCGACCTCCACGGACTCGCCGTCCGCGTGCTCGACGGGGTGGGCCTCCAGGATCGACTGGAGGTCGATGTATCGACCGGTGAGGATGTTGCAGCGCAGCGCCTGGAAACACGCGTACGTGTAGGAGCCCACGCTCGTGCCGCCGTAGGGCAGCGCGTCGCCGATGGGGTTGTCGCCCACCCGCGGGCCCGTGGTCGGGTACGGGTACCCGAGCTGCTGGTCGTCGTAGCCCTCGTACACCCCGAGGTAGACGAGGCCGATGTCGCGCGAATCGCCCGCGATGGTCGACGGCACGACCACCGTCCCCTCGAGGTTCTCCTCGGGGAGATCCTCCTGGAAGCAGCCCCCCACGAGGAGGGCGGAGAGGGCGATCAGAGCGCCGCAGGTCGCCCCGCAAGTCGCCCCTGCCTTAGAAGTCATAGCCGAGCCCCAACTGCAGCTCCATCGGGCCCTGTCGCCCGGACGCGTAGTACTCGCCGCGGGAGTCGAGGGCACCCTGGGAGATGCCGGTCGCCGCGCGATTGTTCGTGACGTTGTAGAGCTCCGCGGTGATGGCCACGGCGCCTCGCGGCAGCCGGATCTTGTACTGGAGCTTGAGGTCGAGCTGCCACCACGCGTTCACGGAGTCGAACGTGCCTCGGGCGGCGACGAAGTTATCGTAGCCCCCCTTGTCGTTGTAGAACTTCCGGTCGAAGCGACTGCCGCTGTAGATCTGCAGCGTGCCGCCGACCAGCAGCCCGAACGGGAGACGGTAGGCGGCCGAGCCCTTGAACACGTGGGGCCGGTCCGAGTACAGCCAGCCGTGCTCGAACTCCTCCTGCGTGGGGTTGTCCAGGGCGGCCGTGATGGCCGTCGCCGTCAGCCCGCGCGTCAGGGACAGCGTGTAGTTGATGTCCAGCAGCAGGTTCTTGAACATCCGACGCTCGAGTTTGAGCGTGAGGCTGTAGTAGTTCCGCGCCCCCTGGTTCGGGGTGCGCAGCCGGAAGAAGTTGCTCTGGACGCCGTTCACGACGCCGATCGTGTTCGTGCCGCGGCCGTTCCAGATGTAGTTGATCTCGTCGTCTTCCCAGAGGTGACGGAACCACTTCGCCGTGCCCTCGATGCCCACCTTCGTGGCCTTGCCGAGCAGCATCTCGAAGCCCGCGTTCAGGGCGTACGTGCGGGGGACGGTCAGGTTGTCGAGCGACTCGTAGTTGCTCTGCCCGCGGCTGTACGAATACAGGTCGTACGAGTGGTTGATGTCGGCCCGGTCGAAGAACTCCGGGTCCAGGTAGAGCTTGCGGCCGAGGCCGTTCTTGTCGAGGAAGCTCGAGATGCCGATGCGGCTCTCGTCGATGATGACGCCGCCGCCGACGTACAGCTTCGCGCGGCCCTTCTGGGTGGGGTCCCAGGTGAGGCCGCCGACCGGCGTGACCGAGTCGAACCCGACGATGCGCTCGCCCTCGTCGTTGCGCATGGTGGCGCGGTCGTACTTGACGCCGAAGTCGATCGTGAGACCGCGGACGGGCTCCCAGGTGTCCTGCAGGAACGCGAAGATCGTGGAGCCGCTGTGCCGCGAGAAGAGCTGCCCGCCCGTCTCCCGCCAGTAGTAGCCGACGGTCGAGGTGGGGTCGCCGGAGTCCTGCAGCCGCTGGACGTAGTAGATGTTGCCGGGATAGCCGAACGTGTTCTCGGACCGCACCCAGCTCAGCTCGGCGCCGCCCTTGATCTCGTGGGTGCCGATGGGCGTCTGCAGGAAGCCCTTGAGGGTCGCGCGCACCGAATCACGCCAGCGATCGTTCAGCGAGTAGAGGTAGTAGTTGTCTTCCCAGAAGGCCCCGCCGCTGCCGATCACGCCTGGCGTCGTGAAGTCGATGAAGCCCTCTTCCTGCCCCTCGTCGCATTGCTTGAACCGCAGATCGTCCTTGTGGGTGCAGGGCTGCGGCGTCACGTCGATCGCCGTCTTCATGTGGTTGTAGGAGATGCGCGCGAACAGCGCGTTCGTGATCTTCCACTCCTCCTCGAGCGTGATGACGAGGGAGTTCTGGAACTGGTGGCTCTGGGCGTCGGGCGTGACCGTGAAGCTCTGGCTCCGGTTGCCGATGCTCGCCGTGTTGCCGACGACCGAGAAGATCAGGCGGTGCGCGGGGTGCGGGTTGGCCGTCATCTTCCCGAAGAAGTTGAGGCCGTTGAACACCCGGGGGCTGCGCGCGCCCGCCGCGGTGGAGACGTTGTTGATGTAGGTGAGCGCCGCGAAGAGCCACAGGCGGTCCTTGATGATCGGGCCGCCCAGGGAGACGTTGACGTTGAGGTCGCGGTTGTCCCGATCGAACTCGCTGCTCTCGATCTGCCGACCGTCGGGCGTGAAGACGCCGTCTCGCCGCGGCGACCAGTTGCCGTTGCTCGTGTACGCGTTGACGGCGCCCCGCACCTGGTTGCCGCCGGACTTCGTGCGGACGTTGATGATCGACCCGAGGGAGCCGCCGTTCTCCGCCTTGAAGTTGCCGGTGATGACCTCGATCTCGTCGATCGCGTCGAAGTTGAAGTTGAACGAGAAGGTGCCGGTGACGGGGTCGGTGGTGTTGGCGCCGTCGAGCAGCCACTTGTTCTCGCGGCTGCTGCCGCCCTTCACGTTCGGGTTGCTGCCGCCGGTGACGCCGGGGGTGAGCTTCGTGGCGCCCTGGTAGGACCGCTGGGACGGGAGCGCTTCGAGGTGCTCCTTGGTGATCACCGCGCCGGTGGTGGACGACGACACGTCCAGGATCGGCTTCTCTTCGACGTCCACCGTCACGGTGACGCCCTCGCCCGCCTCGGCGATCTTCAGCGTCACGTCCAGGTAGAGGACGGCCCCGATGCTGACCCGGATGCCGTCCTGCCGGAAGGCGACGAAGCCCTCCTTCTCGGCCCGCATCGAGTAGGTGCCCGGGGGGAGTCCGGGCAGCCAGAAGAGGCCCTTCGCGGAGCTCGTGGCGTCCTTTTCGCCCTGCAGCGAGTCCGAAGTCAGGACGACGCGGACGCCCTCGAGGGGCTGCCCCCCTTCGTCCAGCACCGTGCCGCGGACCGTGCCCGTCTGCTCGGTGGCGAACGCCGACGGCGGGAGCACGACCAGGCCCAGGAGCAGGAGCCCCAGAGCCGGCAGAAATCGGAGTCGCCTGGTCGTCATCTACAAATCCTCGCACCCTCGCGCGCGTGCACGGCTCTCTTTGGAGCCGCCGCGGGAAGCCGGGTTTCGACCCGATGGAGCCGCCGCGACGACATGCTATAGCTTGCGCCACTCGACCCCCGCAAGGCTCGGAGCCTGCCCGATGACACGCATCCTCCCGGCGCTTCTCGCGATGATCGGCGCCCTCGCCGCCCCGACCGTCGCCCAGGCGACCTCCCTGTTCCCCATGACGACGTCGGAGTTGACCTTCATCGCCGACGTCATCGTCGAGGCCGAGGTCGTTTCGGCCGAGCCCGAGTTCATCCCCGGGATGGAGATCATCCGCACGGTCTCCACGCTGCGGGTGCTCGACGTGATCAAGGGCGACGTGGAAGTCGGTGACGAGCTGTTCGTCGCCCAGACCGGCGGCGCCATCGGCGACTCCGAGACCACCCTGCCCAGCAGCCCCGCGTACAACCCGGGCGAGCGCGTGCTCAGCTTCCTCGAGTGGCGCGACGAGAGCGAAGGCCTCTACCGCACGGTCGGGATGATCCAGGGCAAGTTCAACCTGATCGTCGAGCCCGACACGGGCAAGGACGTCCTCATCAAGCTCCCGCACCTGCCCTTCGGCCTCGAGTGGTTCGACGAGGGCCTCGTGCGGCTGCCCGCCCTGCGGAAGTACCGAGCCGAGTTCGTGGCGAAGGTCCGCGACGAGGTGATCCTCGGCTACGTGCCGCCCTACGAGCCGATCCCCGGCGTCACCCGCGAGAAGGACGCCGCCTACCAGGCCGCCGCCGAGGCCGCGGGGCAGACCATCGACCCGGTCTGGAACAGTCGACCGCGATACGTCGAACGCGCCGCCCCCGCGACGGAGGTGGAGCGATGAAGCGCCTCGCCCTCGTCGCGCTCGCGCTGTTCCTCTGGACCGCGCTGTCGGGCTGGGCCCACCTCGGCTGGAAGTGGTCCCAGGACGACATCCCGATCACCTACCGCGTGGGCAACAGCAGCCCCCCCGGCATGACCCACGACGAGGCCGTCGACCTCATCGAGGAGTCCTTCGACCGCTGGGGCGATGTCCCCTGCTCCCCCATCGACGGCGAGTACGTCGGGGAGACGGACAACGAGCAGGGCGGGTTCAGCAGCAACAACGCCTCGATCTTCACCTTCGACGGCGGCAGCAAGAACGACCTCACCGAGTCCGGCACCAACGCCGCCGCCGTGACCTACCGGTACAGCGGGCAGACGGTCACCAACAACGGCCTCGTCTTCCAGCGCGCCCGGGCCATGAACATCGTGTTCAACGACGGCCGCACCTGGGGCACCAAGGCCGACATCGACTCGCCCGACTGCCGCGGCATCAACGACTTCCTCTCCACGTCGGTCCACGAGGTCGGCCACGGCCTCGGCATGGCCCACTCCTGCGAGAACGGCGACCCGTGCGCGGACCCGGTCCTGCGCTCCGCCACGATGTTCTGGGCGGGCGGCACCTGCGACAGCTCCCGCCGCAGCCCGAACCCGGACGACGTGGGCGGCATCACCGCGATGTACGGCCCCTCCATCGACTTCGAGGTCAGCGAGGACACCCCGTCGCTCGTCGGCTCCGTCCCCCTGACGGCCTCCTTCGAGGTGCCGGACATCTACGGCGAGACGCTGCACGAGTTCGACTGGAACTTCGGCGACGGCAGCCCCCACTTCGTGTCGCCCAACCCGGAGATGGTGACCCACACCTGGAACCAGGAGGGCCAGTTCACGGTCACCCTCACCGCCCAGGGCACGGCCGACGAGTGCGGCGGCGACTACCAGACGGCCCAGCGCAAGGTCGGGGTCGTCCTCGCCTGCAACGAGCCGGATCCGACGTTCAGCTACTCCAACGACGGCGACTTCACCGTGACCATGGAGAACGGCAGCAAGCTCGGCGCGTTCGAGTGCGTGACCGAGTTCGAGTGGATCCTCGACGGCGACGAAGACGGCGCCCTGAGCACGTTCCAGCCCACCTACACCTTCGACGCGGCCGGGACCCACGACGTCACCCTGCGGGCGATCGGCCCGGGCGGCGAGGCGGAGGTCACGGTGCAGGTGGAGGTGAACCGCCAGTCGGACGAGGGCTGCAACGCGTCCTTCGCCCCCGCGGGCGGCTCGGGGATCGCGCTGCTGGTGGGACTCATCGGCGCCGGCGTCCTGCGCCGCCGCGAGTAGCCCGCTCGCTCACATGAAGATCAGGGCGGCGACGCCCACCGGCCAGAGGTACCACGCGAAGTGGTGCAGGCCCCCGCGCTTCACGAGCGCCACGAGCATCACCAGCGCCGCGTAGCCCACGACCATCGAGGCCGCGAAGCCCGCGCCCACGGCGGACCAGTCCGTACCGGACACGTCCACGCCGTCCTTCATCTCCAGCACCACCGCGCCGCAGATCGCGGGGATGGAGAGCAGGAACGAGAAGCGCGCGGCCAGCTCGCGGTTGAGCCCCAGGAACAGGGCCACAGCGATGGTCGTGCCCGAGCGCGAGATGCCGGGCGTGATCGCGAGCCCCTGGGCCAGCCCGATGATCAGGGCCGTGCGCACCGTGAGGGCGTCGTCGTCGCCGGTGGGCTCGCGGCCGCGGGTGGCGAACAGCAGGGCGCCCGTGACCAACAGGGCCACGGCGACGCGATCGGGGCTCGAGAAGAGCGTCTCGAAGTGGTCCTTGAAGAGGACGCCGATCAGCCCCGTGGGGACGGTGCCCACGAGCACGAGCGCGCCCATCCGTCGCCCGTGCTCGGTGGACAGCTCCCGCAGCGAGTCCCGGTAGAACCAGAGCACCGGCAGCAGCGTCCCGACGTGCAGGGCCAGCACGAAGAGCAGCGGGTGCTCCTGCGCGAAGAAGGCGTCGCCCAGCCAGGTCTGGAAGAGGACGAGGTGGCCCGAGCTCGACACGGGGAGGAACTCGGTGAGGCCCTGGACGATCCCCAGGATGACGGCCTGGAGCCAGGCGGCGAGCTCCGTCACCGAACGAGGCGGCTGACGGCCTTGAAGAGCTCGCCCTCGGCCCGGCGGACCCAGTCGAACGCGACGGCCTCCACGGAGGTCACTACCGCCCCGGCGTTCAGATAGAGCGACAGCGCCGCTTCGTAGTCGTGCGTGCGGCGGGAGATGACGGCGTCCCGCGGGACGTGCACCGAGAAGCCCATCTCCGTGAGCGCGCGGACGGTCTGCCACACGCAGATGTGCGCCTCCATGCCCACCACGACAACGTTCTCGGCGCCCGACTCTCGGAGCTTCGCGACGACCTCGTCCACGTCCGTGGCGGCGAAGTCGCGCTTCGCGATCAACGGCACCGGCGCGCCCGACGCCTCCTCCACGGCGTCGAGGGCGGCCCGCAGCTCGGGCACGGTGTGACCGAGGCCCTTGGGGTACTGCTCGGTGACGAGCACCGGGACCCCGGCGGCGGCGGCGGCGCGCAGCAGGATCTCCGCGTGGCGACGTCGGTGCGGCTCCAGCTCGGACGACATCGCGGGCACGAGCCGCTCTTGCCAGTCGATGAGGAGCACGAGCGAGTTCGCGGGGGTGAGGGCGAGGTTCATTCGGACGCTCCGAGGGGTGCCACCACGGCCGCTCCGCCCACCGTCACCGGCCAGAAGACCTTCGACCCCGGGCCCGGCAGCTCCAGCCGCCCGACGATGGAGGTGAAGCAGGCGTCCACGTCCTCGTTGCGCATGCCCTTGAACTGCAGGGTCATCGCCGACGGATGGCCCGCGTCGTCCACCGTGAAGACGAAGAAGGCCTTCGCCGTCTGCTTCGGGTTGCGCGCGACCCACTCGGCGGCGCAGGCCTGGAGCTTCGGGAGGGCCTCGCCGAGGGAGGACAGGATCCGCGCGGAGTGGGTGTCGGGCGTGACCTTCGGGCCCGACGCCATGTCGAGGACCGTCGCCCCGGGCACCGGGAGCGCCGCCTGGGCGGGGCCGCTGGGCGTCTCGGACTCCGAGTCGGCGGGCGGCTCCGCCTCGACCAGGCCCTCCTTGGCGGTGGGGTCGGCCGCGGGGGCCGGATCCAGCGGCGCGCGGTGCGGGCCTGCGGTCGGGAACGCGGCGTCGTCGTCCGCCTGCGTCATGGCGACGTAGGCGCCGGCGCCGAGGAGGAGGAGCAGGGCCGCGATGATGGTGGCGGGCCCCAGGGATCCGGAGGGGGTGCGTTCGGACATGGCCGCGCATGCTACATGGTGCGCATGTCCGGATGGCTGCCATGTTCCACGTGACCGTCGAGCGCACGATCTGCACCGCCCACGGGCCCGACGGCGGCGTCCACGGGCACAACTGGCGGGTCCGGGCGACCGTCTCCGCCGAGGCCCTGACGGACGGCCGCGTGGCGGCTCCGCGGGGACTCGAGGCGCTGCTCTGGGACGTCGTGGAGCCCGTCGATCACCGTCGTTTGGAGGACCTCGCGCCGTTCCGCGACGGGCGCCCCCCCACCGCGGGAGGGATCGCGGAGTGGGTCGGAGTCGAGCTCCAAGGCCGCTTGGACGGGCCCGCGCGCGTGACCCGCGTCGACGTCGTGGACGGCACCGGCGTCACCACTTCGTGGACGCCCTGACAGCGTCGAAGCGGCCCGCCCGATAGACTCCGCCCCATGACGCCCTGCGTGTACTGCGGACTCGAGGCCTACAACGTCATCGAGGTCCGCTACGCCCGCACGATCAAGCTGGCGCCGGGCCGGTCGAAGACGAACCACGGCACCAACCACGGCCGCGTGGGCTCCCGACCGGACGACGAAGAGAACGCCCCCCGCGAGGTCCTCGGCCGCGGCTACTACGCCTGCGACGGCTGCGTCGCCCTGCTCGACTTCCGCACCCAGCACCACCTCGATCCCAAGACGCACTCCATCTACAACGTCCTGAGCGTCGTCTACAACCTGTTCGTGGTGTGGGCCGCGATGGCCGTCTTCTCCCTCGCGGGGGACACCTCGAGGCTGCTCGACGCCCGGTTCCTCACCGTCGGCCTCGTGCTCGCGCTCGCGTGCCTCGCCATCTGGTTCATCCGCGCGGGCGTGCACTCCCGGTTCTACGGGCAGTGGCGCGAGGCCCGACCGGACGCGCTCGTGCCCAAGAACGGGCTCGGCGGGATGACGAGCCTGCGCGATCACCGCAACCCGGAGCTGGCCGCGTACCTGCCGATCCGGTTCGAGGACTCGCTCAAGGAGGCGGCCAAGGAGGGTTCGCCGCCGATGCGGTGCCTCGGCCCGAACGCCGAGCCGTGGGGCGCCGGTCCGCAGACCAACTTCGCGGGCCGCGGCGACAACGACTACTACCGGCTGGTGTGGATCTCAGCCCGCCTGTGGCCGCTGACGCACGTCAACAGCCCCCACGTTCAGGGGTGGCAGGAGCCGCCGAAGCCCGCGGTCTCGGAGGTCGAGGTGGCCACGGGGACCTTGTCCGGGGCGATCCTCGTGCTCCTGGTGATGGCCTCGCAGCCGGCGTGGATGGCGGTGATCGCGGGCCTGATCCTCGCCCCGGTGGGCTACGTGGGCGGCCGCACGGCGCGCCTGAAGTGGGCCGAACGACAGGCCGTCCGGTACGGCGGGAGCGCGGTGGGCTGACGCGGGATCGCCCCGCTGCGAGTCGATCGCAACGATCGGCTGCACCCCGGTTCGATTGACACGCTCACACGGGCGTTGTAGGTCACCGCCCGAACACGGCGGCATCGATCGACGTCGCCGCATTCAGAGCACTTCCCTTGATGGATGAGCACGAGAACGCGGCCGCGAGGCCGGGCGAGGCACTCCCTCCCCCGACCTCGCAAGGGATCCCTCCCGGAGCCCGTCGCATCGCCGCCCTGGCCGGGCTGCTGCTGGTCCCGACGATCGTCGGGGGATTTCAGCTGTCCGGTGTCCCCGGGGCGGTCGGGGTCGTCGCAGGCGGCCTCCTCGCGCTCGCGAACTTCTGGGTCCTCGCCCGCATCGTCGTCAAGCTGACGTCGGGCGAAGAGGTCCCGCCGGCCATCCTCATCGGGCGGCTGTTCGCGAAGTTCGCCGGTCTGGCGGCCGTCCTGGGGGTGCTGGTGCTGGTGGTCGAGGTGGACCCGATCGGGTTGCTGCTCGGCCTCAGCGTCGTCGTCGCGGCGGTGATCGCGGCGTCGGTGCTGTCCTGGGTGCTTTGAACCGTCCTCGGACGGGGAGAGAAGGAGCGCGATGAGTCCGGTCGTCTTGGCTGCCGAGGGTGCGTTCACCTGGCTCGGGACCCTGCCGTTTCTGCACGGCGAGGGGGCTCGTTTCCTGCCGGTGGCTCACGCCGTCGTCACGATGGTGTTCATCCTGGTGCTCGCGGCCATGGCCGGAGCGGCGCTGAAGAACCGCCCGGAGGGCCGCGAGGGCCTCGTCCCCGCCGCCGACCTGAAGCCGCGCAACTTCTTCGAGATCCTGACCGAGGGGCTCCTGAACATGATTCAGGGCGTCATCCCTCACCACGCCGAGCGGTACTTCCCGCTCATCGCCGGGATCTTCGTCTACATCTTCTTCAACAACGTCATGGGCGTCATCCCGGGGCTCGCCCCGCCCCACGCGGTGCTCTCGAGCAACGTGGGCATGGCCCTGATCGTCTTCGTCTACTACAACTATCACGGCATCAAGGAGCAGGGCCTCGTCCCCTACCTGAAGCACTTCCTGGGCCCGGTCTGGTACCTCGCCTGGATGCTGGTCGTGATCGAGATCATCAGTCACCTGGTGCGTCCCGCGTCCCTGGCCATCCGGCTGTACGGGAACATGTCCGGCGACCACCTCGTGCTCGACATCTTCCTCAACGCGCTGCCGGAGACCATCTCGATGGCTCTCGGCTTCGTCATCCCGGCGATCTTCATCGGCCTGGGCGTCTTCGTCAGCTTCATGCAGGCGTTCGTGTTCTCGTTGTTGGCCGCCGTCTATGTCGCCTTCGCGGTCGAACACGACCACTAGAGAACCTCGCAAGTCCCTAAAACCCCGCAGCAAATGGTTGCGCCCCGCCGGCAAAGCGGCGCGCAGTGTTTACTTCCCAACCGACGGCACTGGAGGTCGTCGGAACCGGGCTCGAAGCCCGACAGGAGCATCAGATGAACCGCATCCGCACCGCCCTCACCGCGCTCACCACCGTCCTCCTCGTCACCATCGTCCCGAACATGGCCTTCGCCGCCGACGGGATCGCCGCCGGTGACCAGGGTTGGGTCGGCCTCGGCGCCGGTCTCGCCATCGGCTTCGCCGCCCTCGGGTGCGGCATCGGCCAGGGCATCTGCGCCAACGGCGCCCTCCACGGCATCGCCCGCAACCCCAGCGCCGCCGGCAAGATCCAGACCCCGATGATCCTCGGCCTGGTCCTGATCGAGTCGCTGTGCATCTACGCGCTCGTCATCGGCTTCCTGCTCCAGGGCAAGATCGGCTGATCGAGAGCGTCTCGAAGACACTCACACGGAGGAGGGAGGCCCGACCAGGCCTCCCTTTTCTTGTTCTGCCCGGCCCGATCGCGACTCGCGCTCGGTCCTACTCGACGCTGCGGTAACCTGCGCGCCCTTCGGGAGACATTGATGCGACGTACCTGGATTCTCAGCCTGCTGTTCCTCATCGCCGTGGCCCTGGTGGCTTCGCCCGCGCTGGCGAAGAAGAAGAAGAAGAAGAGGGGCAAGAAGGGCGAGGAGCCGGCCGCCGTGGTCGGCCCGGTCCAGGTCGGCGACTGGACCTGCTACGCGCCCCCGGACTTCGCGGCTCTGAACACCACGAAGAGGGCCGAGGCCCGCCAGGCCGGCTACGAGTTCGTGGAGAAGCTGGTCACGGGCAAGCAGCGCGAGGACTTCAAGATCGACGGGTACGAGGCCCTCACCTACTTCGAGACGGCCTTCCTCGGTCGGCCCCAGCTGCTGGACACCTGGCTGAGCGAGAACTTCGAGCGCTGCAAGGCCGTGGGCGAAGGCAAGGCGACGGCCGCGGACTACCTCGATTACCTGTCCGAGATCGGCCGAGAGCTCGAGTCGGACCAGTGCTACAAGCCCTTCACGTACGAGTATCACAACTTCCTGGAGATCGCGGCCTCGTGGCAGTTCCGGCTGCACGTGTGCAAGGGCAACAAGCTCCTGCTCGAGTCCACGAAGGAAGACAACGGCAAGTACACGGTCACCGATCAAGGCAAGCCGAAGAAGAACGTCTACATCCTGTCGGACGGCCGGGTGGTCGCGGCCGGGCTCCTCGAGAAGGCCGACCCCGAGGGCAAGGTCGGCCGGCCGCTCCAGGCGGAGGCGGGGGACGCCGGGCTGGTCTCGGACATGCCCCTGGGTGCGCTGCTCATGAAGTTCGAGTCCGAGGACGAGAGCTACACGAAGCACTACACCCTCGGCCAGTCGATGGAGTTCGAGGCCCCCGACCACGGGTACATCTCGTTCGCGATCAACGACAACACGTACTACGACAACAAGTTCCACGACGTGCGCGGCGCGATCGACTACCTGGGCATCGACATCTACCCGCCCGTGGGCGAGGACAGCGTCTCCGGCGGCCTGATGCCCTGACCCCGGGGGGCTACACTCCCCCGGTGCGCGTCCGCAAGGCCCTGGTGATCCGTCCTCCCGGTGACGGATGGGCCGCGGAGCACCTCTTCGACCCTCCTCATCTCGACCGTCGGGTGCTGCCCGTGGAGCTGCTGGCGTTCGCGTCGGCGGTGAAGTTCGCGAGCCCCCACCGGGTGTCCATGCACGACGCCGCCCGCGGCGGTCCCGGGGGCGACGCGAGCCGCGCGATCGCCGTACATCGACCCGACGCGGTGCTCATCGCCTGGCACCCGGCGGCCCGCGACGCAGCCCGCGCGATCGCCGAAGCAGCCCGGGACGTGAAGGCCGTGGTGGCGGTGGTCGACGACCGGAGGCACGCGCCCGTCGCGGCCGCCGACGGTCCCTGGATCGGCGCCCTGGATAGGGCGAACACGAAGGGGCTGATCGCCCTGATGAACGCCCTCGGAGAGAACGCCGCCGACGCCGGAGTCGCCGCGTCCCTGGAGGTGGGCGGGAGCCTCGACCAACCCTTCATGACCGACCGGAAGCTCCTGGACTACGCCCGCTACCAGGGCAGCGCGGGGGCCCGATGGCGAGCGGCCGTGCGCGCCTTTCGGCCGGTGGGGGAGCTGAGCGGCTCGAAGCTGTCGGACAAGGGACGGTTCGCCGCCTCGTCCGTCCTCCTGGCCGACGACATCGACGCCGTGGTGCGCGACGTGAACGAGTGCGTGCTCCTGGGCATCCCGTGGGTGGACCTCCGGGGCTGCGTGTCCTCCGACCTGCTCGGCGAGCTGCTGCCGCGCCTCGCCCGGCTGCGTCGCGAGACCCCGGGGCTGCACCCCGACCTGGGCGGGCTGCGTCTCCGGATCGACCCCCGCGAGGGGGGCACGCTCGATGAGGAGGCCGCCCGGGGGTCGGGGATCGTGGCGTTGGACTACGGGCTGCTCGACGCGGCCTCGGCGCAGGCCGCCATCGGGGCCGCGGTCGGAGCGCGGGAGGCAGGGTGGGTGACCACGGCCGAGTTCGCCCTCGGACGTGCCGGTGCCGACGCCGACGCCGACGCACGCCTCCTGTTGGATCTCGAGGAGGCCGGCGTCGCGGTCCAGGGGCGCGTGATGGTCGAGCTCGACGACGAGGATCTCGCCTCGCCGGAGGCGCTGACCGAAGCGCTCGAGGCGCGACGTCGAGGGGACGCCCGCAAGGAAGCCGTCCTGCGCCTGGCCCGGGACCTCGACGCCCGCGCCGAGGCCGCCACGCTCGTGAAGCCCGGACGGCCCAGCATCCGCCGCCTGCTCCGGCGACTGCTCACCTAGCGCGAAAGCGAAGTGTCACGATCGTGACACCCGCGGGCCGTGGATGGCATCCACGGGGCGCGGGTGTCACAGATGCGTCACCGAGGGCTCACTGGAGGTCCCCCGGGCGCCCCCCGGCGGTCACGCCTCGGAGCCGCCGCCCACCGGACGGTGCTCGCCGGTCTCGGGGAAGTCGCGCACGACCATCTCCGCCAGGATCGCCGCCAGCTTGCCGGCGCGGGCCGCGGGTCGGAGCTCCTCGAGGAGCGACTGCTTGTCCGGCGGAGCCACGGGGAGCGCGCTCGCGATGGAGTCGACGACCACGCCGGGGGCCGTCGAGGAGTCGAACAGCCGCGAGGCCTCCGAGATGTCCACGCCGGGAACCCGGCTGAGGATCGTCGCGAAGAAGTGACGCAGCGTGAGCAGCGAGCGTCGGATCTCGAGCTCGTCCTCGGGCTCGGTCACCTCTCCGAGCACCTCGGCGCGGATGGTGCGGAAGGGCTCCTCGGTGGCGAGCTCGTCCAGCGCGCGGACGCGGGCGAGGCCCCGCAGGAGGATGTTGTATCGCCCGTTGGACATCTCTTCGCGATGCACCACCTCGCCCAGGCCCATCACGGCCGCGAAGTCCGGGGCCGAGTGATAGCGAGGCTCCCAATCGCCCTGGAGCAGCGTGACGGCGAGCAGGGGGCGCTCCTCGGGCAGCGCCTCGATCATCCGGCGGTAGCGGGGCTCGAAGACGTGCAGGGGCAGGAGCGTGTTGGGGAAGAAGACGGTGTCGGGGAGCGGGAAGATCGGGAGGGCAGGGAGCACGGTGCCGGGGGCGGGCGCGTCGGGGGTCTCGGGGATCATGGGAGCTCCGGGAACGGGAGCGGCTCGGGGACCTGTCCCCCGTGCCGTCGAGCAAAGTCTACGAGGTCCGGCGCGAGCGGTGCGCGGAGACGCAGGACCTGCTCCACCATGGGGTGCCGCAGCACCAGGTTCCAGGCGTGCAGCGCGTGCCGGGCGAGGCCCAGCCGGTCGATGTCGGACTGCTCGAGGAGGCCGTCCCACTTCTTGAGGAAGGGGCGACCGTCGTCGATGTAGAGCTTGTCGCCCACGACCGGGTGGCCCATGTGCGCGAGGTGCACGCGGATCTGGTGGGTCCGCCCGGTGAGCGGCCGGGCCTCCACCCAGGAGTACCCACGCCCGTGGTCGTGCTCCTCGGTGCCGAAGCAGCCCACGCGTCGGAACATCGTCTCCGCGTCGCGTCCCTTCTTGTCGATCCGCATGCGGATCCGGATCGGGCCGCCCTCGTCCTTGCCGATCCGCGCCCGCATGAGCTGCATCCCGCCCGGGAACTCGCCGCGCACGAGCGCGAGGTACGTCTTGCGCACCTGTCGCTTCACGAACATTCGCTTGATGCGCTTGTCCGGCTCGAGGTGCTTCGCGAAGGCGAGGACGCCGCTCGTGTCCTTGTCCAGCCGATGGAGCACGCGCAGCCCGATCACCTCGCCCCGGTCCTCGAGGCCCGCCTCGGCGATCGTCGTGGCGGCGACGGTCCGCACGCCCAGCGGGTAGCAGAGCAGCGCGGGGGGCTTGTTCACGACGTGCAGGTGTTCGTCGTCGAAGAGGACGTCGAGGCGGTGCGGCGGCCTCGGCTCGAACGGGTCCTCGGGGATCCGGGAGTGCACGCGGGCGAGCAGGACCTCCCCCGCCGCGAGCCGGTCGCCGCCGCCGAGGACGCGCGCCCGGTCGGGGGCGTCGTCGTCGCGGACGCTGAAGCAGCCCTCGTCGACGGCCTTGCGGAACTCCTCCTCAGGCACCGACGTGAACATCCGCAGGAGGTACGGCAGCAGCTCCATGCCGTCGCCGTCGCGGCGCACGCGGTGGACGATCGGGGGCCTGGGCTCGGGCGCGGACACGACGGCTGCTATACCCGTCCGGCATGGCGGTTGTCGTTCGTACCTGCGCGGCCTGCGGTCGAAACAGCGGCCCCAAGCACGCGCGCTGCATGTATTGCGGCGGCGAGCTCCCGCCCCTCGGCGCGCCGCCTCCGTCCGAGAGCGCCGACCCGTCGCCGACGGCCGCCCCCGCGCTCGATCCGGCCGCCCTCGCGATGCTCGAGCAGCTCGAGCGACGGGCGAAACCGAAGGCCGACGCTCCCGAGACGCGGGCGCCTCGCAAGCTGCCGAAGCTGCCGAAGCTGCCTCGCTTCCCGTCGCTCCCGAAGCGGGAGAGGGCGGCGCCGGTCGCGAAGGCGCGAGCAGGCAAGAAGAAGAAGGGGAAGGCCGCGCCGACGGTCACCCTGCTCGCGGACGCCCCGCCCCCTCCGAAGACGTACGCGGAGGCCTTGGTCCGAGGCGGCGGGCCCTTCGGAAACCGCGACACCGTCGCTCGCGTGGTGCTCCATCCCCACCCCGACTACAAGCCGAAGATCGCTTGGCTGAAGCATCGCCTCGCGAACACGCTGGGGGTCGACCTCTACACCGCCGTGCAGGCGCTGCAGCGCGACGTGCCCCGGGCGCTGGCGTTCCTCGACAGCGAAGAGGAGGCCGCGGCCGCGGCCTGCCACCTGCGCGAGGGGGGCCTCCACGCCGGGGTGCTCCTCCGGTCTACGATCGAGGCGTGGGATGGGCCCCTCGAGGTCGTCGCCATGACCGCGAACGAAGACGACGCCGTGGGGTTCCGCACCACCGACGGCGACGAGGTGGCCGTGCTGCGCAGCGCCGTCCGGGTCGCGATCCTGGGTCGCCTCGAGCCCGACGCCCAGGAGCGCGGCGGCGGGACCCTGGGTCGCGGCGGCGGCCCGTACACGGCGCTGGACCTCCTCGTACGGGGCTCGCGTCGGCCGATCCGCGTGCGGTCCGACAAGTTCGACTTCCGCAGCGTGGGCGAGCACGTCGGCATCAGCGCCCTCGTGAACCTCAAGGCGCTGGCCGCCGAGCTCGGCCCCGGGCGGGGGCCGGTCCCCCTGGACGAGCGCTTCAAGCGCGTCCCCCACTTCGCGGCGCTCGCCCGGGAGAAGGGCGCGACGGAGGCCCCGCTGTTCCTGCGCCGGGAGCTGGAGTTCGCCGAGTATGGGCTCGTCGTCGACCTCGCCGTGCCCTGACTTGTAGTCCCCCGCGACCCCCGACGCGGTCGACGGCGACCAGGGCTGCCTGCCCCGCTTCCTGGCGCGGCTGTTCGGGGGCTGACGCCGGCCGCTGCGCCCCCCCGGTTGTACACTCGCGCCTCGTTTCTTCCCGGAGCCTCTGCGATGTCCCTTCGCCTCTCGTCTTCCGCCGCCCTCGCGGCCGTGTTCACCCTCGCCCTCGCCTGCGGCGGCGGAGAGTCCACCTCCAGCGGCACCGAAGGCGGAGGCGGAGGCGGCATGACCGACGTCGCGCTCGGCGCGGTCCTCCCGGTCTCAGGCCCCAACGCGTCGGTCGGCAAGGAGATGTCGGACGCGGCGCAGATGGCGGTGGACGAGTGGTCCGTGCGCTTCGCCGAGAAGGGCTTCGACCTGCGCTTCTACGTGCAGGACGACGCCTCCGACCCCAAGCAGGCAGTGTCCGCGGCGTACGCCGTGACGGGTGACGAAGCCGTCTTCGGGCTCGTCGCGCACTACAACTCGGGCTGCTTCCTCCCCGCCTCGAACATCTACGCGCAGGCGGGCACGATGGCGATCAGCCCCGCCACCACGAACGTCGAGATCACGCGCAAGGGCCTCGCCCAGATCGCCCGCGTCACTCCTCACGACGGCGTCCAGGGTGAGCTGACCGCGACCTTCGTGAAGGACCACCTGAAGCTGACGAAGATCGCCGTCGTGCACGACAAGACGCAGTACGGCCAGGGCCTCGCGGAGGTCTTCCGCGACCACGGCAAGACCATCGGACTCGACATCCAATCCTTCGACGGCGTGAACGTCGGCGACAAGGACTTCAAGGCGCTGCTCACCAAGATCCGCGAGGCGGCCCCCGAGGCCGTGTACTTCGGCGGCCTTTACGACGAGGCCGGCTTCCTGGTTCGCCAGATGCGCGAGCTGCAGATGACCGCCACGTTCATCAGCGACGACGGCAGCTTCGGCCAGGACTTCTTCGACGTGGGCGGCGACGCCACCGAGGGCGCCGTCCTCTCCTTCCCGGGCACGCCCCTGGACAAGATGGTCTCGGCGCAGGAGTTCATGAAGGCCTTCGAGTCCAAGTACGAGCGCAAGGTCCAGAACTACGGCCCCTACGCCTACGACACCGCGAACATCCTGCTCGCCTCGGCCTTCGCGGCCATCGAGGGCGGCGCGAAGTCCGCCAAGGACCTGCGCCCCGCGGTCGTGAAGAACGCCCGCGCCATCGAGCACGACGGCGCCATCGGCGTCACGAAGTTCGACGACAACGGCGACACGTTGAACCAGCAGTACTCCTTCTACGAGGTCGAGAAGCAGACCTGGAAGTTCCTCGGGACGGCGACCCGAGGCGGCTCGATCGTTACCGCCGAAGAGCTCGAAGCGAAGGCCGCAGAAGAGGCTCCGGCGACCGAAGAAGCCGCGCCCGCGACCGAGTAGTGGCGGGCTCTCGGGGCACCGCCGAGCGCATCCAGCTCGGCGTGGCGGCGGTGTTGCTGCCGCTGGCCGTGGGCCTCGCCGTGGCCGCGGCCGCGATGCTCTACACGACCCCCGAGGTCTTCGCCCAGCACCTGATCAACGGGCTCACGCTCGGCGCGCTGTTCGCGCTGATCGCCCTCGGCTACACGATGGTCTACGGGATCATCGAGCTGATCAACTTCGCCCACGGCGAGGTCTTCATGGTCGGCTCGTTCGTGGGCCTGATCGCCATCCAGACGTGCTTCGGCTTCGGCGTGACGTCGATCTGGATCGTGGGGCCGGCGGCCCTGATCCTCGCCATGGTCGCCTGCGCCGCCCTGGGGGTCGCCCTCGACTCGGTGGCCTACAAGCCCCTGCGTCGCACGCCCACCTGGTCGGCGATCCTGATGGCGTCCTTCGCCGTCGCCGGGCTCGCCCTGCTCGTCCGAGGCGAAGCGGCGGGCCTGGGCCCGGCGCGGATCGCGGGCTACGTCCTGCTCGTGGGCGGCGCCTGGCTCGCGTTCCACCTGGACGAGCGGTCGCCGTCGCCCCCTCGGTCGACCCCGCGCCTGAACGCCCTCCTGTCCGCCATCGGCGCGTCGATCTTCCTCCAGAACCTGGTGATGCTGATGGTGGGGCGCGACACGCAGCCGTTCCCGCAGCTGTCCGACTTCACCGGGCTCTCGTCCACGCACTGGGACATCGGGGGCATCCGCCTGCTGTACATCGAGCCCATCACGCTGTTCGCCGCGATCGGTCTGATGATCGCGCTCGACGTGTTCGTCTCCCGCACCCGTCTGGGCAAGGGCATGCGCGCCACCGCCCAGGACCCCGAGGCGGCGATGATGCTCGGGATCCCCGTCAACCGCGTCATCACCACGACGTTCGTGGTGGGCAGCGGCCTCGCGGCGGCGGCGGGCATCCTCTACGGCCTCCGCTACGGCGGGGTGAAGTTCAACGACGGCTTCATCATCGGACTCAAGGCGTTCGTGGCGGCCGTCCTGGGCGGCATCGGCAACATCCGCGGGGCGATGCTCGGCGGCTTCCTGCTGGGCTTGTCCGAGACGGTCGTGATCGCCACCATGGAGTTCGGCTGGGAGGGCATCGGCGCCCGCACCGGCGACGACGACTGGCCCCACGCCGAGTTCCACGATTACAAGGACGCGATCGCGTTCCTCATCCTCGTGGTCGTGCTGAGCTTCCGGCCCTCCGGACTGCTCGGCGCGCCCGACATCGAGAAGGTCTGATGCAGGTTTCCCTCAAGCGCCGCGCCCGCCCGGGCCACCCCTGGGTCTTCTCCAACGAGCTCGCGTCGTCGCCCCGCGACCTGCCCCTGGGCGGCGAGGTGGACGTGCTCGACGGCCGCGGCAAGTTCGTGGGCCGCGGGTTCAGTCACCCCAACTCGCTGATCTCGATCCGCATCGGCCGCTGGGATCCCGGCGAGCTCGACGGCGCGTGGCTGCGCCGGGCGCTCACGAAGGCCCTGAAGCGTCGCGAGCGCACCTGCCGAGGCCGCAGCGCGCATCGCTGGGTCCACGCCGCCGCCGACGCGATCCCCGGGCTCGTCATCGATCGCTACGCCGACCGGGTCGTCCTGAGCGCGAACACCGCGGCGATGGATCAGCGACGGGACGACATCGTGGACGCGGTACGGGAGATCGCGCCCGATCTGCGGGGCGGGCTCTGGCGCAACGACGGCCGGGGGCGCGTCCTGGAGGGCCTCGAGCAGGAGGTCGTCCCCGCCTGGGGCGACGTGGACGGGCCGTGGACGATCGACGACGATGGAGTCGCCGTCACCTTCGACCCCGCCGCCGGACAGAAGACCGGCCTCTTCCTCGACATGTGGGAGAACCGCCGCCGGATGGCCCCGATGCTGGGCACCGGGCGGGTCGCGGACCTGTTCAGCTACGTGGGTCAGTGGGGTCTGCACGCCGCGAAGGCCGGGGCCGCCGACGTCGTGTGCGTCGACAGCTCGGAGGCCGCGCTGGCGATCGCGCAGGCCAACGCCGAGGCGAACGGGCTGACCCTGCGCACCGAGACCTCGGACGTCGCGACGTGGCTCGACACCCAGCGAGACCGCTCCTTCGACGCCGTCGTGTGCGATCCCCCGTCGTTCATCCGCTCCCGCAAGCAGGCGAGCAAGGGCGCGTCGGCCTACGCGCGCCTCTTCCAGAAGGTGATCACGAAGGTCGAGCTGGGGGGGTACGTCGTGCTCGCGTCCTGCTCCCACCACCTGTTCGACGAGCGGTTCCACAAGGCGATCGTCGACGCCGCCTACAAGGCCCGCCGAGAGGCCGTGATCGTGGTGCGCGGAGGCCAGTCGCCGTGCCACCCCGTGCCCGTCGGCTTCCCCGAGGCGCGCTACCTCAAGACCGTGCTCATCGAGGTGCGATGACGACCGTGCTCCTGGGCTCCACCGGGCTCCTGGGCCGGGCGGTCACGGGCGCGGGCGAGGTGATCGTCCCCGATCGGGCCCGCGCCGACCTGGCCGTGGCGAGCGTGGACGACTGGAAGGCCATCATCCGAGAGGTCGGCGCGACGTCCGTCCTCAACGCCGCCGCCATGGCCCGCGTCGACCGCTGCGAGTCGCAGATCGAGGCCGCCTCGGCCGTGAACGCCGTCGGACCCGGGCGCCTCGCGCTCGCCTGCGCGGACGCCGGGGTGCCGCTCGCGCACGTCTCCACCGACTACGTGTTCGGCGACCAGAAGCGCCGCGGGCCGGGCCCCTACGCCGAGCGCGCCCGCCACGGTCCGGTGCAGTCCTACGGGGCCACGAAGGCGCAGGGCGAGAAGCTCGTGCTCGCCCAGGGCTGGTTCACGACAGTCGCGCGGGTGTCCTGGCTGTTCGGGCCCGGAGGCGATCCCTTCGGACGGTTCGTGCTCGGCCAGGTCGCTTCCGGGGGCGACGTCGCGGTGATGACGTCGCAGCAGTCGCGGCCCACGTGGGTGCCCGACCTCGCGCGCTGGCTGCTGGACGTGTGCCGGGCCCTGGAGTCCGACGCCGCCGGCGACACCGACCGCGCGGGCGCCCCTCGGGTGCCTCCGGTGCTCCACCCCACGGGCGGGCCGGCCGCCGATCGGGGGACGTGGGCCCGGGCCGTCCTGGACGCGCGGGGACACGCGGACGTCGCCGTCGTGGATCAGGGGGCCCCGCCGTCGACGCTGGTCGCCGCCCGTCCTCTCGACAGCCGCCTGGACGGAGCCGCCACCGCGGAGTGGTGCGTCGCTCGCGGCATCGCCCCGATCCTCGACTGGCGGGAGGGCGTCCGCCGGATCCACGCCCCGTGACGCTGAAGGCGCTGCGGCAGGCGGTGGGGGGCGAGGTGCTCGTCGATCCCGAGGCCCTGGCGGACTACGCCGGAGACGCCTCCCCGGCCCGCCCCGTCGTTCCTCGCGCGGTCGTCCGGGCGGCCACGATCGCCGACATCTCCGCCACCCTCGCCTGGGCCACGGAGCACCGCGTCCCCGTCACGCCGCGGGGCGCGGGCACCGGCAAGGCGGGGGGCTGCATCGCGTCGCCCGGGGGCGTCGTGCTCTCGCTGGCGTCCATGGATCGCGTCCTCTCCGTACGGCCCGACGACGGCTGGGCCGAGGTCGAGCCGGGCGTGATCACGGGGCCGTTCCGCGAGGCCATGGAGGCCCGCGGGCTCTTCTATCCGCCGGATCCCAACTCCCTCGCGACGTGCACCCTCGGCGGCAACGTCGCCACGAACGCGGGGGGCCCCGTGGCGCTCAAGTACGGGGTCACCTCCCGCTTCGTGCTGGGGGTGACGGCCGTGCTGCCCGACGGTCGCGTGATCGAGACCGGCAAGCGCCAGCCCAAGTCCGTGGCGGGGTACGACCTCACCTCCCTGCTCGTCGGGTCGGAGGGGACGCTCGGGGTGATCGCCGGGATCCGCCTCGCCCTGCTGCCTCGACCGCGGGAGGTCGTCACGGCGCTCATGCCGTTCCGCACCGTCGAGGACGCCGCCGCCACCGTGAGCGCGGCGCGCGGCCTCGGGATCACGCCGCGGGCGATGGAGCTGGTCGACGGCGTCGTGCTCCGCCGGATCCGGCCCCACGCCCCCTTCCCGGTCGACTCGTCCTGGGGGGCGCTCCTGCTCGTGGAGTTCGATGGGGACCTCGGGCGCCCGGCGGAGGACCTCGAGCGGTTCGTCGCGGGGCTGCCCGCCCCCGGCCCGATCGAGGTGCGCCGGGCCGACGACCCCGAGGAGCGGGAGGCGCTCTGGGCGACCCGCAGGTTCATGTCGAAGCTGGTGAAGGAGGGCGCCGTCGGCTGGTTCTCCGAGGACATCGCCGTCCCGCTGTCGACGCTGCCCGAGGTGATCCGTCGGCTCGCCGACATCGCCGAGGCGCGCGACCTCGTGATCGCGACGTACGGCCACGCCGGCGACGGCAACCTCCACGTCAACATCCTGTGGGAGGAGCCCGACGGTGCGGATCGCGCGCCGGACGCCGTACACGACGTGTTCGCGCTGGCCGTGCGGCTCGGCGGGACCATCTCCGGCGAGCACGGGATCGGGACCCTGAAGCGCGCCTACCTGCCGATGGAGCAGTCGGCCGACGTGCTCGGCCTCCAACGCGCGCTCAAGGCGCAGTGGGATCCGTCCGACGTGTTGAATCCAGGGAAGTTGCTGTAGCGGGTCGCTCCCGGCCCTAGGTTGAGTCGGGGCACGATCAGGAACGGCGCGCCGGCCCGCTTGATGCAGTGACCCTGAGCATCACCCCTCGGAGACTCCCATGACCCACCGCCTCTTCCCCCTCGTCGCCCTCGCCACCGCCTCCCTGCTGGTGGGCTGCGACTCCTACTTCGGCACCAACGACGGCGACATCGAGCCGTATCCGATGGACGAGTGGGGGAACGACTTCGACCGCCCCGAGGGCTCCGCGTCCTTCGAGGTCATCGGCGTGTCGCCCCAGACCGCGCGCGTGGGCGAGCAGGTGGAGATCTACTCGGTGTCCACCGACGACACGGCCGTGGATCAGTTCGAGAACGAGGACTTCTGGTACTGCTTCTTCGACGGCGAGGCGGCCATGGTCGAGACCGGCGGCGACGACTACGACCCCGACGTCCCGATCTCCCAGGTCACCGACAACCCGGACGTCGACATCAGCGAAGACGACCTCGAGGGGCTGACCGTCTCCACGACCACCGTGACCGTGCCCGCGGGCTCGCTGTCCGGCGAGACGCTGTTCATCACCCCCGGCGGCAACCAGTACTTCGACTACACCGTCAACGGCTTCTAGACCTCAGCTGTATCGGTAGTCGAGCCCGAGGCCCTTCGCCGCCGCGAACTCGTAGCGCGCGGTCAGGGCCTCGAAGTCGGCCTCCAACCACGTCGCGGTCTCTTCGGCGTCGGGCCCCGTGCCCACGACGCCGTCGATGGCCGCGTCGAGCGTCGGGCGGTCCACGAACGACAGCGCGCGGTACGCGTCCAGCACCGAGTCGGGGGGCCGGTAGACGTTGGTGTCCTCCCACGGCCCGTCCCCGAACAGGTCCTCGCCCTGGGGGTCCGTGGGTCGCTCCGTGCCGGCGAGGGTGCCCGGCACGCCCCGCACGAGGTCGTCGGGGTACAGCGCCTTGAGGAGCCCGTGCAGCTCCGGCGAGAGGCGAATGGGATCGCCCCGCTTGCCGATGACGGACCAGCGGATCCCCGCGTCCCGCACCTCCTCCAGCTTCATGCCCGCGAGCTCCGAGGCGCGACGGCCGCGGCCGTGCTCGATCGCGATGCGGGCCTCGAGATCGTCGATCAGCGCCGCTTCGGCCCCCACGTCGCGCAGCCGGTTCTGCTGGCGACGGAGCCGGTTCACCTCGTCCGAGTCGGGCTTGTAGTCCAGGGACAGGACCGCCCGGTGAAGGATCGCGCGGTCTGCACCCTTCAGGACCTTGCCGTAGGCGTAAAGGACGACGCTGAAGAGGCACTCGTGGTCGACGCCGACGAGCTGGACGTGCTGCTGTTCGTGCACCGGCTGCGTCATCGAAGGGACTCCACCGCGACCTCCTGAAGCCGGACCAGGGCCGGACCCCAATCCCGCAGGAACGCGCTCGCGCGCCCCCGATCGACGGCCTCGGGATCACCCCACGGCCGACGACGCGCCCCGGATCCTACGCGTGCCAGAGCCGGATCGGTACGGCGGGCCAGCGCCTCGAGGACGGAGGACTGCGCCGCGTGCGGGTCCCCGTAGGTCGCGTGATGGAGCGCGGCGGGCCAGGCGCCGAAGACCAGGTCGCCTGTATCCACCGCGCGGGCGGACGGGCTCCACGCCGCGGCGGAGACGTCGAGCAGGGCGGCGATCTCGGCCCGACGGTCCTCGTCCGAGGCGTCCAGCCCCCGTGGGTCGACGCCGGGGTCTTCGCCCGTGAGGACGACTCGGTGGAGCCGGATCGCGAGCCGACGGAGGGGGCGTCGGAACAGGCGACCGGCGAGCATCGAGCGGAACGTCGCGCCCGTGAGGACGACCGGGGCGCGGGGAGCGAGCGCGGTCGCGGCCGGGCCGTCGAGCATGCCCAGGTGACCCTGAAGCGCGTCCCTCACCGCCGCGGCGCGGTGGAGGGGGGCGTCGTCGTCGACGAGGGCGAGCAGGGTCCACGCGTGGCGGGTGCCCACGGGTCCCGGGATCGCCGACAGGGACCGGATCGCCGCCCGCACGGGGCCTCCGAGATCGGCGAGCAGGGGCGTGAACAGCGAGCGGACGGCGGCCGCCGTGCGGGCCGGCGCCTCGGGGACCGCGGCGGGCGCCAGGGAGGGCCCGGGCTGGGCGAGATCCACCGACGCGAAGACCGCGTGAGCCGCCCCCATGGCGGTGCGCTGGAGCTCCCGAGCCCGCGCGTCCGAGCCGGGGAGGGACGGGAAGCGCGACGGCGACGCCACCTCTTCGAGCAGGGCCCGCAGGCGCAGGACCGCGGCCACGCCCCTCGTCCGGGCGTCGGGATCCCGGCCCACCGCCCCGAGCGCCGCCGGGATGTCGTGTAGGAGCAGCCCCGACGCCCGACGCAGCACCCGTCGCCGACGCGTCTCCTCGGGCGCCGACGGGGTCGCGGGCAGCTCGCCCCAGGCCGCCGCGCCCGACTCCGCGGCCGTCGCCCACACGACGTACTCGGCCGGCGTCAGGACCGGCAGATGGACCCGGAAGCGACCGTGAAACGCGCGCAGGGCCGCCGCTCGCGTCTCGGGGGGCGACGGATCCACCACCGCGACGGGCTGGGACCCCAGGCGCACCCCGCGCGGCTCGAGCCCCGCGTCGCGCAGGCCCTTCGCCACCAGCCGGGCCCCCGGACCCGCGGGCGTGGGGATGCGGGCGAGCAGGTCGGACGCGCGGACGCGGACGAGATCCGTCATGGCGACACCACCGGGGCGCCCAGCTCCGCGCGCAGGGCGGACGCCGCGGAGAGCGCCTCCCGGATGGCCGGGTCACATGCGGACGAATCGTCCACCGAGGCGCGACAGAAGGTCCGGTCACGACCCGACAGCAGGGCGTGGACGCGTTCGTCGCGGCGGTCGTCGGGGCACTGCCAGCCGCACGGGCTGGTGGTGAGGAGGACGTCGCGGACGGGCGGGACGTAGTCCGGATCCCGGGGGTGCGAGGCCTTCAGGTTCGGGCCGTCGAGCACCGCCCCGGCGTGGTCCCGCCCCGTGGTCGGCGGCGGCGGCGCGCCGAGCAGGGCCAGCAGGGTGGGAGCGAGGTCCGACTGCACGAAGCGCTCGTGGACGATGTTGCCGGCGCTCCTGCCGTCCGGCAGCCGCAGCAGCAGCGGGATGCGCGTGACCTCGGGGTGGGGCGCTGTGTCGAGGGTGGTGCTGGCGTGGCCGATGCCGTGGTGCTCGAGCAGCTCTTCGCCGTGGTCGGCCGTGAGCACCACGATTGCGGTGTCGGTGAGGCCTCGCGCGTCCAGCAACGCCAGCACGTCGCCGAGGGCGGCGTCCGCGTCCACCACCTCGGCCGCATAGAGGGCGGCGATCGGCCCCTTCAGCCAGTGGTGACGCCCGGGGAACATGGCCCGGGGCACCGTGTGAGCCGTGCGGGCCCGCACGAGGATGGGCGCGTCCGGCAGCTCCGCGGGCAGCCCCAGCGCGGCGAGGCGGTCCGGCGAGGCCGTGTAGGGCGCGTGGACCTGGCGGAGGTGCAGCCACGCGAACACCGGGGCGCCGGGCGAGGCTGCGGCCGCCACGTCCAGTCCTGCGGCGAGCGCCTCGGCGGGGGGCAGATCGCGCTGCAGGACGGCCTCGAACCCGAGGTTGCGGTAGGTCTCCGAGTCGTCGCCCGCGAACCCCAGCGTGCGATAGCCGGCGCCCCGGAGCACGTCCACGGCCGTGACCACCGAGGGGTTCAGGTCGACGCCGCGCGTCTCGACGCCGTGCACCGCGGGGGACAGCCCGGTCAGCAGCGACACGATCCCGGGCGACGTCCACGCCGCCTCGGAGAGGGCCTCGGAGAAGGCGACCGACTCCCGACGCAGGCGGTCGAGGTGAGGGGTGGGGACCGGAGCGCGGCCCCAGGGCTCCACGTGGTCGGCCCGCAGCGCGTCGATCGTGAGGAGGATCACGGGCGCCCCGCGGTAGGGCGCCGCGTCGAGGGTCGTGTCGGCGGGCGCGGCGGCCCCGAGCGTGGGCGGGGGCTGAGGCGTCGGCGCCTCGAGGGTCGGCGCCGGGGCCTCGGGGACGAGCGGCGCGGGGGCGATGTACGGCGGGAACATCGCGAGGACGGCCCACGTCGCGAAGAGCACCGCCGGGGAGACCCACCGCGCGCGACCGCCCGCGAGGAACAGGACCCCGGCGCCCCCGCAGGCCGCGTTGGCGAGCACGTCGCGCAGATCGAAGGTGCGGTTCGGGAGGACCCACTGGACGAGCTCGTCCCCCAGCCCGATCGCCAGCGCAAGGGCGAGCGCCGGTCGCAGCCGGCGGTCCACGGCCCACCACGCCACCAGGGCGACGGCGAAGTACTGCGGCAGGTGGAAGCGCTCCTCGGGGAGGCTCCAGTGCATCGCCAACCCGTACGCGGCGAGGGCGAACAGGGCCGCGGCGCCCAGGCTCGCGGGCTGCAGTCCCCCTCCCTCGGCGGGCTCGTCCTGGGTCAGCGCGTGGCGCAGCAGCACGAAGGTGAGGGCGAGGGCGAGGCCGTCGACCGTCGCCGCGAGCCGATGGGTCTCGCGAAGGTACTCGGCCATGCCGCGGGCAGGCCCGAGCAGCCCGTACATCAGGACCAACAGGAGGAGGACGGCGAAGGCCCGGACGGAGGCGCTCACGGCACCGTCCCCCGCAGCGCCGTCACCAGCGCCGGACCCACGACGTCCCAGGTGTAGCGCCCTCGGACGCGCGCGGCGAGGGGGCCATGCACGCCCGGTCGGTCCGCGGCGAGGGCCGCCTTCACGGCCTCCCGGAGGGCTCCGGTGTCTCCCACCGGCACGAACGCGGCGGACGTGCCGGCGAGGTACTCGGGCGCGAAGCCGACGTCCGTCGCCACGGTCGCGGCCCCGCAGAGGGCGCCCTCGAGCGTCACCCGGCCCACCACCTCCGTCCACGACGCGAGCACGTGCACCCGGGCCCGCGCGAGCAGCTCCAGCACCTCGGCGCGGGGGAGCGCCCCGACGTGCTCGGCGTGCTCCGAGGCCGCGACGGACAGGAGGAACCGAGCGACGTAGCCGGCGTGGCGGGCCCCGCCCGTGGGCCCCACGAAGACCACCCTGGCCCCGAGCCCCCGCGTCGCCTCGAGGACGGCGACGGGGTTCTTGAGGGGCTCGATGCGACCGACGCACGCGACGAGGTCGGGCTCGGGGGGCCCCTCGGCCGTCGCCCCCGGGATCGCGACGGGCACGACCGACGCGGGCCGATCCAGCGCCCCGAAGTCCCGCGCCAGCAGGTGCGCCTCGCCGGGGTGGACGAACACGTGGCGGTCCGCGAGGGCCAGGACCTCGGTCGCCCGCGCCCGCAGCCCCGAGAGGCGACCCCAGCGCAGGCCGGCGAACACGTCCGCGTCCGGAACGAGCCGGCCGATCCCGGCGTCCAGGCCGCGCCGCCCCCGCCGGTGGTAGTCCTCGACCGGGTGGTACAGCGGCGCCAGCGCGATCGCGGCCCCGGCGGCGTGCGTTCGCTCCGGGAGGTCCTCCCAGTCGAGGACGCGCTGGATGTTGTGCAGGAAGACGACGTCCCCCGCCTCGGGCGTGAAGTCGGGGCTCGCCTCCACCGACGCGGGCATCCCGGCCTCGCGCAGCACCTGGGCCGCCTCGTCGATCTGCAGGGCATCCCCGCCGAGTCGCCGCCCCGCGCCTCGACGACCGACGAGCCGTATCACCGGCGAAGTCGTTCCGCCGCGACCGTCAGCGCTCCGATGGCCCCCACCGCCACGCCGTGGTCTCGCCGCAGGTACTGGACCAGCGCCTCGTGGGACTTGAGCGTGCGGTCGGCGTCCCACTCGCGGTGGCCCACGTGGAGCATCGAGACGGTCTCCAGGCGGACCACCCGACGCCCCGCCCGCAGCACGCGGGCGCAGATCTCGAGGTCGGTGCCGTGGAACCAGAACGCCTCGTCGAACCCCCCCAGCTCGCGCACGAACTCGGTGGGCCCCAGCAGGAAGCAGCCCATGAGCCACCCCACGTCCGTGTGCGGGATCCCCGGGGACGCTTCCACGTCGCGGGTCCGCAGACGGAGCCGCTCCTGCGCGAGGCCGACCGGGGTCGGGAGGTGCCATCCGGTGGCCTGGTGCTCCCCGTCCGGGTAGTGGAGCCGCGGGGACACGAGGCCGATCGCGGCGTCGTGGTGCACCACGTCCAGGACCGAGTCCAGGACCGCGCCGGTGGGCTCCGTGTCGGGGTTCAGGAAGAGGACGTAGCGGCCTCGGGCCTCGGCCAGGCCGCGGTTGTTGCCGTCCGAGAAGGACGTCTCGACCTCGGTGCGGAGCAGCCGACACTCCTCGAGCTGAAGGGCCGCGTCGGCGACCACGTCCGGCGTGTCGTCCTGGGACGCGTTGTCGAAGACCACCACCTCGATCGAGGCCGTGGCCGGGGACGCGATGAGCGCGCCGAGGCACCGACGCAGGTGGTCTGCGTCGTTCCGCGTGAAGATGACGATCGTCAACTGCGGGCGCACGGCGGACCAAGCTACCTCGGTCGAAGCAGCCCTGCGGCGTAACCCGCCAACGCCGCCCCGCACGCCGCCACGCCGAGGGCCGCCTCTCGGGGGTCGCCCCGCCGCACCACGGCCGCCACCGGCGCTCGCAGCGCCTTGCGCGTCATGCCGAGCACGAGATCGGGCGGCCCGGGCTCCAGGCCTCGGGTGGCCAGCGTCGCGCGCATCCCCTCGCGGCAGTGGTGGTAGCAGTTGCGGACCAGGGACCCGGCTGAGTCGCGCCGCGCGTGGCGGACGACGATCGTCGGGTCGTACCGCAGTCGATGGCCCCCCGCCCGCAGTCGACGGCCGATGTCCACGTCCTCGCCGTGCGTGCGGAAGCGGGGGCTGAACCCGCCCACGTCGCGCAGGGCGGCCACCCGGTAGGTCGCGCAGGCCCCCACCAGCATGGGCGCGTCGATGAGGTCGCGATCGCCGAGGCTCTGGGGGAAGAACCGCCCGCGCCAGGCGTCGACCCAGTGGTCGCCGTCGTCGACGTTCCGGCCGCCCACCCCCGCGACTCGCCCCTGGGCCAGCAGCTCGCACACCCGACGCAGGTAGTCCGGCGGGGGCGCCACGTCCGCGTCGAGGAACGCGATCGCCTGGAAGCCCCGCTCCAGGGCCCGTCGCCACAGCGTGTTGCGGGCGGTCCCGAGCCCCGCGTTGACCTCGTGCGCGAGGACCTCGAACCCCGCGTCCGCGAGGGCGGCGGCCGTCCCGTCCGTCGATCCGTCGTCCACCGCCAGCAGCGCGCCGGGCGACGGGTGCAGGCCCGCGAGCGCCTCCGCCAGGGCGGGGACCCGGGGCGCTTCGTTGTAGCAGGGCACCCCGATCGCGACGGCCCGCGACTCGATGGACAAGGCCTCAGGGCCTCCACACGTAGTGCGGCAGCAGCGCCTCGACGGCCGACGCCGCGGTGGCGATCGGGGGCCACCGATCGAGCTCGGCCTGCATCAGGATCCCGTCGCGCGCCACGCGCTGGACGGCGGCGGCCAGGGAGCGGGCGTCGCCGGGGGCGAAGAGGGTGCCGTTGCGTCCCTCGTCCATGAGCTCCGCGAGGGCCCCGTGATCGGCGGCGATCACGGGGATGCCCATCTGCCACGCGAGGTTGGCGGTGCGCCCGAAGGTCTCGCGCACCCGGGACGGCACGATGAGGCCCGCCGCGCCGTCGAGGATCGAGGGGAGCGCGTCGGGCTCGAAGCGGCCGTGGAAGGAGACGGCGAGGCCCTTCGCGGCGGCGGCGAGCTCCGCTTCGAAGGCCGCCTCGGGGGCCGCGGGAGGCGCCGGGGACCCGCCGTGCACCTCGAGCCGGACCCGGCCCGGATCCTGGAAACGCATCGCCTCCACGGCGAGGTCCGCGCCCTTCGCCTCGCGCAGATCCCCGGCGTAGACGAACCGCGCCGGGCCGCTGCGCCCCGGGAGGGCGGCGATGCGGTCGGGGCTCGGCACGGCGGGCGGCACCACGTGTACGCGGCCTTCGTCCACGCCCTCGGCCACCAGGAAGTCGCGCACCCAGGAGGACGGCGCGATGTGGGCGTGGGTGAGGCGACAGGCGTCCTTGAACGTCGCGTGGCGCAGGGCGAAGACCGGGGCCGCGAGCAGGCCCTTCACGTGGCCCGAGACGCAGGTCCCGCAGGCCACGCCGCTGCGGGGCCCGTCGCAGTCCGCGCCGTCGCCGCGGCGGAGGTGGACGCGGGGGCAGAAGGCGAAGAGATCGTGGTGCGTCCACACCACCTGCGCGCCGAAGCTGCGGGCGACCTCGGGGAGCTTCACCGAGAGCCCCTGGAAGTTGTGGAAGTGCACGACGTCGGGGTCGTCGACGCGCAGCCGCTCCTCGAACTCCTCGGCCGCTTCTTCGGAGCGGATCGAGCGCATGAGGCGCGACCCGGGGGGGCCGTCGTCCGGCGGGCCCATGGCGTCGGCGGCGTCCCCGGCGGCGGCCCACAAGTCCACCGCGTGACCCCGACGCTCCAGCTCGGCGGCCAACTCGCGGACATGCAGGTCGAGGCCGCCGCGGGCGAGGGGGGGGAGGGCGTCGGTGACGAGGAGGACGCGCATCGCGGCGGGCGGGAGCATAGACTGACGTCGTGCGAAACGGGCGCCCCGACCTCTCCGTCATCGTGGTCGTCCACGACGACGGCCCCACCGCGATCCGCTGCCTCGAGTCCGCCCGTCGGGAGGCCGCGGCGGCCGCGCTGGACGCCGAGTACGTGGTGGTGGACAACGCGTCCACCGACGGGCAACCGGACGCGCTCATCGCCGCCTTCCCGGATCTCGGCTTGGTGCGGAACGACGTGAACCGCGGGTTCGGGGCGGCCGTGAACCAGGGCTTCCGGCGCTCCCGGGGGCGACGCGTCCTGCTCCTCAACCCCGACGCCCACCTCGGCGAAGGGGCGCTCCGGCCCCTGCTCGAAGCGCTCGACGACCCCGAGACGGCGCTCGCCGCGCCCCGGCTGATCCTCCCCGACGGGACCGACCAGGAGTCGCCCCGCCGCTTCTACGACCTGGCCGCCGTCCTCGCCCGACGCACGCCGTTCGGCCGCACGGCGAGGGGTCGCGAGGCCGCCGCGAACCACGTCCCGTCGTCGGACGTCTCCTCCGCGGACGTGGACTGGGTCACCGGCGCCGCCATGCTCCTGGATCGGGACGCCGTGCCCGCGTCGGGGCCCTTCGACGAGCGCTACTTCCTCTACTTCGAGGACGTGGACCTCTGCCGTCGCCTGCGCGCCGCCGGGCGCCGCGTCGCCTTCCGCGCCGACGCCCGCGTCGCCCACCGCTTCGGAGGCGCCAGCCGCCGCCAGGTGCCCTGGAACCGGGCGTTCCTCCACCACCTCGTCTCCGGCGCCCGCTATGGCCTGCGCTGGAGCCGACGTTGGTGGGGCGCTCGCTGGTGGCGTGAGGTCGCCCGCCGCGCCCTGGGCTTCTCGGGTCGCGCCGCGGTCCTCGGCCTGCTCGCCCTCGCCTTCGGTCTCGCCGCCCCCTCCGCCGCCGTGCTCGCCGGGGTGGGCTCGCTGCTCACGCCGGGGCCGCGCAGCGTCGCGGTGGGCCGCGCTCCCCGGCCCGGCCTCGGCGCCACCCTCGCCGGGGTCCTGCTCGCGACGGTGCTCGGGGGCGCGCTCACGGCCTGGACCCCCGCCCTCGGCGCCTGGGCCCTCGCGGCGGTGTTCGGGTTGCACCTCGGCCGTCGCCTCCGCCTCCGTCCGCCTCGACGCACGGTGATCCTGGCGGGCGAGCCCGAAGACGCCGAAGCCGTGGCGCGCGCGCTCCGCGACGACCGCGCCGAGCGGCTCGACGTCCTCGGGTTCGTCCCCCTCGATCCCCTCGCCGAGGGAGGCCCCGTGCCGCGCCTCCCGGGGTGGTCGTCGGTGGCCGCCACGGCCGCGGATCAGCGCGCGGACGTCGTCCTCCTCGCGGGGTCGGCGGAGTCCCTGTCGCGGATGGCGGGCGGCGTCGCGGACCTCCGGGAGCTGGGCGTCCCCGCCGCGTTCGCGCTCACCGGTCCCACCGAGCTCCTCCAGTCCGACGACGCCGATCGCCTCGCCGGGCTGCCCGTCCTCGCCCTCGGCCCCGGCGCCGACGCCCCCGCCCTGGCCCGGGTCGAGAACGCGCTCCAGCGCCTCGCCGCGGCGGCGGGCCTCATCCTGCTGGCGCTTCCCGCCCTCCCGCTCCTCGCGCTCACCGCCGCCCGGTTCGGCGCGCCCCTGATCGCCGTGCCGCGCATCGGTCGGTCGCTCCGCCCCTTCGCCATGTGGCGCCTCCCCAGCGGCGCGGACGACGACGGCGGCGGTCGGTTCGGCGCCTTCCTCCGCCGCCTGCACCTCGACGAGCTCCCGCAGCTGTGGAACGTGCTCCGCGGGGACATGAGCCTCGTCGGACCTCGGCCCGTGGACCCCGACACCGCGGCCCGCCTGGAGCCCTGGGAGCAGGCCCGGTTCCGCGTGCGCCCCGGCATCACGGGCATCTGGCAGCTGGACCGCCTGCGCCGATGGCGGCTGGAGGAGATGGTCGCCTCCGACCTGCTCTACCTCCTGCGGTGGTCGCCCGGCCTGGACGCTCGGCTCATCGCCGAGACCCTGTTCGGTCGTCGGTAGCGCGTGGCCCTGCTCCCCGCGCGCCTCCCTCTCTCGGCGCTGCAGCTCGCCGGCCATCGACACGGCGCCCGCGCCTTCGCGGGCCCCACGACCGTGCAGGTCGACCTCACGGACGCGTGCAACCAGAACTGCATCGTGTGCTGGCTCCACGCCCCCGACCTGCAGGAGCGGAACCGCGCGCGCATCGACCGCCAGGCGACGCTCCCCTGGGACGTCTACGTCCGCCTGCTCGACGACCTCCGGGCCCTCGGCACCGAGGAGATCTACTTCGCAGGCGGGGGCGAGCCGCTCGTCCATCCGCGCGCCTGGGACGCGCTCGAGGAGGCGCTGAAGCGCGGGTTCACGGCGTCGCTGCACACGAACTTCTCGCTGGTGGACGACGACGACGTCGACCGAATCATCCGCCTCGGCGTCCACCACGTGACGGTGAGCCTCTGGGCGGGGACCCGGGAGGCCTACGCCGCGACCCACCCGGGCACGAAGCCCGAGACCTTCGACGAGGTGACCGAGCGGCTGCGCGCGCTGAACGCGAGGCGCGTCGATCGGCCCCGCACGAAGCTGTATCACGTGCTCACCCGGGAGAACGCGGACGACGCCGCGGCCATGCTGGCCCTCGCCGAGGACCTCGGGTGCGACGCCGTGGAGTGGGCCGTCGCCGACGTGGTCCCCGGGCACACGGACGGGCTCGGCCTCTCGGCGGACCAGGCCGGGGCCCTGCTCGAGGTCCTCCGTCCGCTCGGAGATCGCGCGCCGTGGCGGGCGCCCCGCCCCTTGGGGATCCACGCGACGCTCGCGCGACTGCAGGCGATCGCCGAGAGCCGACCCCCGGACGGCGAGCTGGTGCACGCGATCCCCTGCTTCGCGGGGTGGAACTACGCGCGGGTGATGGCCGATGGGAGAGTCATCCCGTGCCTCAAGGCGCACCGAATCCCGTCCGGGAACATCCACGACACGCCTTTCCGGGAGATATGGCGCGGAGCGAACCAGGAGGCGTTCCGACAGGCGTCTCGTGCGGCCCGCAAGGAGGGCGCGCTCTTCGCCTCGATCGGGAACGACGAGGGGGCGGCCTGCGGGTGCGAGTCCGGATGCGACAACTACGCCGAGAACCGACGGATGGCGGAGCGACTGCAGGGCCTGAGCGGGGTCGAGCGCGCGCTCCTCGGGGTGGCGGCGGCGGCCCCGGACCGCTTCGCCGCGCGGTGGTCGGTCGAGTGACGGGCGCGGGCGCGACGTACGCGTCGGATCGACCTCGCGCCACCGTGGTGATTCCTTCCCACGAGGGGGCCGCCGACTGGGTCGGCGAGTGCCTCGCGGGAGTTCGTGCCCAGCGCGACGTCGTCCCCGAGATCGTCGTCGTCCTCGACGGCCCGGCCCCCACCGCCGCGAAGATCGCGCGCACGATCGTCCCCGTCGCGCGCCAGCTTCATCTCCGGGAGAACCGGGGGTTCGCGGTGGCTGCGTCGGCGGGCCTGCGCGCGGCCCGAGGCGCGATCGTCGCGCTGCTCAACGACGACGCGGTCCCCGATCCGGGCTGGCTGGCGGCCCTCCTGGACGCTGCCTCTCGGAACCCCGACGCGGGCTCGTTCGCCTCGCGCGTCCTGCAGGCCGACGACCCCCGCACCATCGACAGCGCGGGCCACGGCCTCACCCGCTGGGGGGAGCCCTTCGCCATCGGTCACGGCGTCCCCGACGGACCGGCCTTCGACGACGAGCGCTGGGTGTTCGGGGCCCCGGCCTGCGCGTCGGCATACCGCGCCGAGCTGATCCGCGACTGCGGCGCCTTCGACGCGGCGATGGAGGCGTACCTCGAGGACGTGGACCTCAGCCTGCGCGCCCAGGCCCTGGGCTTCCCGTGCCTCTACGTCCCCGCCGCCCGCGTCGCCCACCGCGGCAGCGCGACCTACGGCTGGGGGCGCGGGAACGGCCGCGCCGAGCGACTGCACGCCCGAAACCGCTGGCGGCTCTACGCCCGGTCCATGCCCCGGACCACCCTGCAGGCCGGGGCCCCCGCCTTCGCGGTGTCGGTCCTGTCGGACCTCGCGCTGCGGGCGACGCGGGGCGATCACGCCATCCCCGCCCTGCGCGGCACCCTCGAGGGGATCCAGGGGCTGCGGGAGGCTGCGTCGGCCCGCGGTGCCGCGCTCGGGGCCCGGCGAGTGGACGACGCGTGGATCGGGGATATCCTGCGCGACTCGGAGGCGCGCCTCCTCGAGCTCGAGCAGGGTCCCGCCTCGGCGGCCCGGCGAGGGCGAACGGCGCTGGCCCGGGCCTTGGCGGCCTGGGTCGACAGGCGAGAGCGGGCGCAGGCGCGTCCGCGCTGGTAGGCGACGATGTCGTCGTGGGAGCTGCGGTGAATTGTGTCCTCGTGACCGGCGGTGCCGGGTTCATCGGAAGCCACGTGGCCGAGGAGCTCATCGCCCGCGGATCCCACGTCGTGGTCCTGGACGACCTGTCCAACGGGCTGCGCGAGAACGTCCCCCGCGGCGCCCGGTTCATCGAGGGCGACGTCCGCGAGCGCAAGGCGATCGAGGCCGCGTTCGACGCGCTGCCCGGCATCCAGGCCGTGTGTCACATCGCCGGGCAGGCGAGCACCTTCCGATCCTTCGCCAACCCGTCCTGGGACCTCGAAGTCAACGGCGTCGGGACGGCCCGACTGCTCGAGTCCTCCAACGTGCGGGGCGTGCGGAAGTTCCTGTTCGCGTCGTCCATGACCGCCTACGGACCGCCCGCCGCCCTCCCGGTGCACGAGGACATGCCGTGCGCGGCCATCTCGTTCTACGGCGTGACGAAGTACGCGGCGGAGCGCGCCGTCCTCATCAACGGCGAGCACTCGGGCGGCAGCATGAGCACCGCGGCCTTCCGCATGTTCAACGTCTACGGGCCCCGCCAGTCGCTCACGAACCCGTACCAGGGCGTGCTCGGCATCTTCCTGGGGCGGATCCTGCGCGGCGAAGAGATCGTGATCTTCGGCGACGGCGAGCAGTCCCGCGACTTCGTCTACGTGGGGGACGTCGTGGACGCCTGGGTGCGGGCGCTCGAGTTCGACATCGGCCCTCCCACGGCCATCAACCTGGGCGCCGGCACCCGCATCACCATGAACGACCTCTGGCGACGGCTCGCCGAGGTGTGCGGTCACGATCCGAGCACCTACCCCGTGCGCTACGAGGAGGTCCGGCCCGGCGATCAGCGTCACATGCAGGCCGACGTGCAGCGCGCCGCCGACGTCCTCGGCTGGAAGCCCACGACCTCGCTGGAGGACGGCCTCGGTCGTACCGTCGCGTGGGCCCGCGAGTCCCTGAAGGAGACGACGTCGGCATGAGCCCGGCCCCGGCCACGGTGGACGTGATCGTCCCGTCGTTCCGACGCCCGGAGGCGCTGAAGCGCGCGCTGGCGAGCGTCGAGGCCGTGCGCGAGGCCACGGAGGAGTGGGCAGACATCCGGGTGCAGGTGGTCGACGAGTCCGAAGGCTCCGGCGAGGGTCCGTCCGTCGCTCGGAACCGCGCCGTGGCCAAGGGGGACGCCGAGTTCCTCGCGCTGCTCGACGACGACGACCTTTGGGAGCCCCACCGCCTGGACGCCGCGATCGAGGTGCTCCAGGCCCGGGAGGACATCGGGATCGTGTGCGGCGACGCCCGTCGCGCCTCGGGCGGCCTCTGGCTGGGGGCCGACCGGCGCCGCGGGGACCACCACCACCGAGACCTCACCCTCGACTCGTTCGTCTGCACGTCGACCGTCACCCTGCGCCGCAAGGAGTGGGAGGACGCCGGGGGCATGGACGAGACGCTGCGCCTCGCCGAGGACTACGACCTGTACCTGCGCGTCACCCGCTACGGCATGCGGATCCACGTGCTCGACGACGTGCTCGCGACCTATACGGACACGGGCGAGGGCATCGGGCGGGACTGCGGCCTGATGGCGGCCGCGACCCTCGAGGTGCTGGCCAAGTCGGGGTTCCCCGGGTTCACGAAGGACGAGCCGAACTGGGCGCGCCGCCTGGGGGTGCTCAACGCCGCCGCCGCCCACTGGGTCATGCGCGAGCGGGGCGACTTTTCGGAGGGTCGTCGGCTCGCGCTGCTCGCCGTCGGGGGGGCGCCTCGGGACAAGATCGCCTGGACCGCGCTCGTCCGCTCGGTGTTGAAGACGAAGAGGAGGCTGCCTCGATGATCCGCCACGTCGCCTCCCTCGCCGTGCTCGCGCTCGCCCTGCTGCTGCCTCGCCCCGCGGCCGCAGTCGACGGCTTCGCGGGAATGAAGTGGGGCATGAGCCGCGACGAGATCACCGAGAAGTTCGGCCCGAAGGCGATCCTGGATCCGCGGCCCAAGAACCCGCCGGCGGACACCTCGGGCGCCGCGATCAGCATCCGCGGGGCGAAGTTCTTCGAGTCCGAGGTCGACGTCACCGCCTTCTTCGGGGACTCCGGCCTGTCGATCATCCGCCTCAAGTACCGCCGCGAGACGCCCAAGAACCTCGAAGATCTCATCCGCTTCTACGAGCCCAAGTGGGGCGCCCCCCTGAAGACCGTCGACCGCGACGGGAGCCGCAAGAAGCGGACCTGGTCGTGGCCCTGGGAGGGCGTCGAGTTCCGGTCCGTGGAGGACGACGGGCGCCTGCAGTACCAACGCCTCGACTACTCCGCCGCGGTCATCGAAGACTGGCGCCGCGCGGACGCGATCGTGTGCGCGATGCTGCCGCAGGGCAGCGGCTGTCCCTTCCCCGACACGTACTGCCCCCAGCAGGACTCGACGATGCCGAAGGGGCGCAAGTCCCAGGACGTGCGGTTGCTGCGGAGCCGGGGCGAGGCCGCGTGCGTCTACAAGGACTACTGGGTCAAGGACGCGCGGATCGTCTTCGAGCGGCCGTCCGAGCAGGCGGCGAAGTGGTTGAAGGCGGTGCTCACCCGTCGGCTCGGCGCGGGCGCGGTGAAGCGGCGAGAGAGCGCCTCGGAGGTCCACGAGATCACCAACTGGACGGACCTCGGGGTGCGGCTGATCCTCATCCGTCGGGCCACGGCGCGGAAGAAGGACGGCACCTGGACCGGCCCCATCGACGAGGTGAGGCTCAAGCGGGTGTTCGAGGGGCGGTGACCACCGTCAGCGCGGGCACCAGCAGCACCGACGCGAGCAGACACATCGGCAGCCCGACGATCAGCACCAGCGCGAGCGACTCCAGCCCCGGGTGATCCGCGATCAGGAACGCCAGCGTGGACGTCGACGTGGTGGCCGTCGTCATGGTGATCGCGCGCCCCACGGACACCGCCGCGAGGTCCGGCGTGAGGGTGCCCGCCGCGTCCCGGATCCGGTGCACGACGTGGATGCCGTCGTCCACGCCGAGGCCGATCAGCAGCGGGATCACCACGGTCGTCATGACGTTGAACGACACCCCCGCCCAGCACAAGGTGCCCAGACACACCGCCGTGCCGAAGAGCACCGGCGTGGCCGCGATGACGAGCCAGCGCAAGGAGCGTGTGTCGACGGCCAGGAGCGAGACGACGAACGCCAGGATCCCCAGGAACACCCACTTCAGCCACGGCCGGTCGCCGCCGAGGGTGTGCTCGAAGGTGATGCCCATGCCCGTCGCGTCGGGGTGGATCTCCTGCGCCGCGCGCCGCTCCGCCGCCGCGACGAGCCCGTCCATGGTGGCCTTCTCGGCGTAGGCGCGGACCACGAAGCGCCCGTCCGGGGCCACGAAGCGCTCCCGGATGAGGTCGGGCAGATCGGCGGGCTCCGGGGGGCCGGCGGCGGCCGCGGCGGTGAGCGCGGGGACCGGCAGGAACGCCCGCAGGCTCCGCAGGATGTCGGCGCGCCCCTCCATGTCCTCGGGGAAGACGTCGCCCAGGCTCTCGGCGCGGACGAACGTGTCGGTCGCCTCGAACTCGTCCGCCAGGCGTCGCGCCTCGTCGAGGGTGTCGGCGAGGACGACCCAGGGCTGGGGGTTGAACTCGAACTCGGCGACGAGCCGCTCCGCCGTGCGCAGGGCGGGCACCTCCCGACTGAAGACGTTCTCCAGGTCGGTCTCGAAGTACGCGTGGCGCAGGCCCGAGAGCGCCGCGCCTGCGACGATCATGGAGAGCACGATCACGGTCCAGGGACGCTCCACGCCGATCCGCGCGAGCCGGGCGAGGCCGGGCACCCGCAGCTCGCGCGGGGACGGCGACACCCCCCGCCGCTCGAGCAGGACCCACAGGGCGGGCAGCAGCGTGAGCATGAGGACGAGGCACAGCAGCAGGCCCAGGGCGCCGGACGTGCCGAGGTGTTGCGCGCCCACGTCCGGCGCCATGGCCAGGATCGCGAACGCCCCCGCCGTCGTGAGCCCGCCCGCGACGATCCCGGGGCCGGCCCCGCGCAGGGCCGCCGCGAGGCCCTCTTCGAACGACAGGCCGCGCGCCCGCTCCTCCCGGAGCCGGACCATCAGGTGGATCGCGAAGTCGACCCCGAGGCCGAAGATCAGCACCCCGAAGAAGGCCTCCATGGCGGAGATCTGACCCATGAGCAGGCCGACGAGGCCCACCGTGGCGCCGGCGGAGAGCACCATCGGCAGGGCCACCGCGGCGAGCTGAAGCGGACGACGCTCGACCATCCGCAGCAACAGCAGGACGATCAGGAGGCCGATCGGGCTCACCCAGTAGATCTTCTTGAAGACCTGCGCCTGGTCCTGGGCGCCCACCGCGGGCATCCCCGCGAACTGGATCGTCACTCCGTGCGCCTCGGCGACGTCCTCCGCCGCGGCGGCCGCGATGAAGTAGTCCGCGCCGCCCATGGGGGCCTCGAGCGGGTCGAGGGTCATCTTGATCTCGAGGAGCCGCAGGCCGTCACGACGCAGCATGGTGCGCTCGGCGTGGAGTTCTTCCAGACCCTCCTGCAGGGTCGTCAGGGCCCCGACGTCCACCGGATTCTTCGCGATCGCGACCCACGCGTCGAAGACGGGGCGGGGCACCAGGTACGGCTCGTTGGCCTCCAACCACGCGTCCGGAAGCTCGTGGAACACGCGCTGGACGCCGTCCTGCGCCTCCAGGGTCTCGGCGAGCGCTGCGCCCGCCGCGTCGAGCTTGTCTTCGGGCCCCTCGACGACCCCGATCATGCGGGCGCCGAGCTCCAGCGTGCGCGTGATGTCGAGGTAGCGCTGCACGTCGGGGTGGCTCTTGTCGAGCATCGACAGCATCCCCACGTCGATGGGGATCACCGCGATGAAGGCCGTGAACACGAGGCAGGGCAGGACGGTCGCGACGACGAACCGCCCGGGCCGCCGGACGATCGCGCCCGGCAGCCGCTCCAGGAGGCGGCGGATCACCGGGCGGGGGCCAGGAGCAGGTGGACCTTGCCCGCGTTCTCTCCGCCCTCTTCGTCGCCGACGGCGGACGTGACGAGATCGTCGAGGCCGTCGCCGTTCACGTCTCCGGCGCCGCGCACGACCCCGCCCGAGCGCCCGTCGCGCGCGTCCCCGTGAAAGGACCAGCTCGCGTCCAGCACGGTGGGCAGCGCCCCGGCGACGAGCGCGCCCCCGGCGAACACGGCCGTGACCCCCGCCCCCGTGCGCGCCGTTCGGGACGCCTCGGGTTCCCCCACGATCACGTCCCCCCGCCCGTCGCCGTCCACGTCCCCGGCGGGCTCCGCGGCGCAGAACCCGGCCCCGCTCTTCGGGTCGCGCTCGAACCGGGCGAGCAGGGCCACCGCCTCGGGCCCCTCCGCCACGCTCGCGCCCGACCAGACGTGCAGGAAGGAGGCGCCGTCGTCGCCCGCGCTCTGGGCCGCGCAGCCGCCCGCGAACACGTCCGGAACGCCGTCGCCGTCCACGTCCGCCGAGCCCACGCTCCGCCCCGCCCGCGCGTCGAACGCGGAGCCGACCAGGAAGAGCGACGCCGCCGTCGCGGGCACCTCCTGCGGGCCCGCGAGCAGGGTCGCCAGGTCGTCGCCGAAGACGACCGCGACGAGGCCCCCGTCCACGGTGTTGAAGTCGGACCCCGGCACCCCCAGGAGCACGTCGTCGAGGCCGTCCCCGTCGAGGTCGCCGGCCGCCCCGATGCTGGTGCCCAGCTCGTCGTCGGGGTTCTCGCCCGTGACGATCAGGTCGGCGTCGCACGCGCTGAAGCCGCCCCGCCGGGAGCACGGGCCCAGCGGCTCGCCGTCGGGGGTCTCGTCGAGGGAGCCGGCGGCGATCGTGGACGCGAGGAAGAGGTAGGCGCGGCCCGCGTCGAGCCCCCCCGAGTCCTGCAACGGGGCCGCCAACAGCAGGTCGTCCCGGCCGTCGCCGTCCACGTCCCCCGCCGACGCCGCGAGGCCCAGCGCGTCGGTGCTCCCCTCGCCCACGAAGGTCGCGTCCGCGTCGGCCGCCGAGATCGGGCCCGCTGCCGCGGCGAGGCTCGCCCCGTAGAAGAGGTGCACCGCGCCCGAGCCGAAGCCGTTGAGGTCCGACCGCGCCGCGCCCACCACCAGGTCGACGAGCCCGTCGCCGTCCACGTCGCCCGCGGGCGCGAGCCAGGAGCCGAACCGGTCGTCGTCCGCGACGCCCTCCAGCACGACGTCCGCGGCGTCGGCGGTCAGGGTGCCCCCCGCCGCGAGCGTGGTCCCGAAGACGACGTACACCCGACCCCGCTCGGAGCCGTCGCCGTCCGCGTAGGGCGCCCCGACGGCCAGGTCCGGGACGTCGTCGCCGTCGAGGTCGATCCCCGCGGCCAGCGACTCGCCCGCCCGGTCCCCCGCGTCGCCGACGAACGCGGCGTGCGTGACCGCGTCGAGGGATCCTGAGTCCGCCCCGTCGCAGTCGGTGTCCGCGCCGTCGAACTCGTCCTCCCAGAGCCCCGGGTGCCGCGCGGGGTCGTCGTCGGCGCAGTCGCCGGCGCAGCCCGAGAACCCGTCGCCGTCGCCGTCGTCGGGGCTCACGAGGGGATCGGCGTCGTCGCAGTCGTGGGAGGGATCGTCCTCGGGGGCGTCGCCGGGCCAGCCGTCGCCGTCGCGGTCGTTGCCGTCCACTCCGTCGCAGTTCTGGTCCACGCCGTCGCCGTACTCATCGACGGCGGCGAAGCTCCGGGTGGGGTCCTCGGGGAAGCAGTCCGTCGCGTCCGAGACGCCGTCGCCGTCCGTGTCGGTGTTGGCCGGGTCGGCCGGGCAGGCGACCAGCGAGACGCAGAGGGCCGAGATGACGCAGATGCGACACCAGGCGGGCGTCGATGCCATCCACGGCGCGCGGGTGACACGATCACGACACCGGACGCGGAGGGACCGCATCAGTCCGCCTTGCTGCCGCCTCGGCACTCCGGGGACGTGCGCGCGGTGCCTCCCCGATCGACCCATTGCTCGATGGTGAGGGCCTCGATGGAGAGCGCGTGCAGGCCCGCGGCGAGCTCGTCCGCGAGCGCCTTGTTCACGGCGCGGTGGCGCATCACGAGGGACTTGCCCTGGAACGCGTCGCCCACCACCACGACCTTGAAGTGGGTCTCCGAGTTCGGAGGCACGCTGTGCATGTGGGACTCGTTCAGGACCTGCAACTCGTGCGGCGCGAAGGTGGCCTGCAGCTTGCTGCGGATCGCGGACTCGATGGGCCGATCGGTGCTCATGGCGCCGAGGATAGCCCGGGACCCCGGGGGAGGGTCAGTAGCGCGCGACGCCCGAGTCGACCGTCTGGGACCACGCGTCGATGCCGCCGGAGAGGTTGAAGACGTTCCTGTACCCCTCGGCGACGATCTGCTCGGCGGCCTGCTGGCTGCGCATGCCGTGGTGGCAGTGCAGAACGATGACGGCGTCCTTGGCGAGGCCCGCCAGCGTCGAGCGACCGGCCTCGTCCAGGTGCACGGCGCCCGCGATGGCCGCGATCGCCCGCTCTTCGGCGGTGCGCACGTCGAACAGCGCCACGTCCTTGCCCTCGTCCAGCCAGCCCTTGAGCGCCGTCGGAGACACCTGCCGCACCTTCGCGGGCTCGCCCGGGTTCGAGATGCGGAAGCCCTCGCCCATGGCGCTCTTCTCGTAGTCGATGACGGTGCCTTCGGCGCGCTTGGCCGACGACCGATCCAGGATCAGCGTCACGCCGTTGCTCTCCACTTCGAGGTCCAGCCCGCCCTCCTGGTCGAAGGCGAGGTCGTACTGGAAGCGCGCGGAGACGCGGAACCGGAGCGGGCCGCCGCCGTCCGCGAGCGCCGCCTTGAAGACCGCCGCGGCCGAGTCGGTGATCGTGATGTTCGGCGCCGCGACGTCCTCGATCTCGATGCCCAGGGCCTTGTGCAGCTCGCCGCTGCCCGCCATCTCGCGCACGATGTCGCACCCGCCCTGGAACTCGCCGCCGATGTACAGCTGCGGGATCGTCGGCCAATCGGAGTAGGCCTTCACGCCCTCGCGGACGTCCTGGCGATCGAGCACGTCCACGGTGCGGTAGTCCTCGAGCAGCTCGTCGAGGATGCCGACGACCGTGGCGGAGAAGCCGCAGCGGGGGAAGCGGCGGTTGCCCTTCATGAACAGGACGACCTGGTTGTCTTTGACGAGCCCGTCGAGCTCGGAGCGGAGGGCATCGGAGAGGGACATGGAGACCTCGGAGGGGTGTGCGAAGCGGCACGGTCGCCGCGGGTCGGGAACCATAGCCACTCCTCGGCGAGCGGCAAGAACCAGATGCTGCTTGCTCCCACGGGCCCCGTCCGCTAGATCCCGCGGGCCATGATTCGATACGCACATCTCTTCGCCGTCCTTCTCCTCCTCTTCGCCGTCGGCTGTCCCGACGACACGCGCCCCGGCGACGTCCCCGACGACGACGACGACGCGGGCACCGACGACGACGACGCCACCGACGACGACGACGCGGTGGACGACGACGACGCGGTGGACGACGACGACGCGGTGGACGACGACGACGCGGTGGACGACGACGACGCCACCGACGACGACGACGCGGCCCCCGTGGACAACGACAACGACGGCTCGCCCGCGGACGAGGACTGCGACGACGACGACCCGGCGCGCTTCCCGGGCAACCCCGAGATCTGCGACGGGCTCGACAACGACTGCGACGGCACCGTCCCCGCCGAGGAGACCGACGACGTGGACAACGACCTGTCCGTCGCCTGCCTCGACTGCGACGACAACGAGCCCGCCTCCTTCCCCGGCAACCCCGAGATCTGCGACGGGCTCGACAACGACTGCGACGGCACCGTCCCCACGAACGAGACCGACGACGTGGACAACGACGGCTCCGTCGCCTGCGCCGACTGCGACGACAACGAGCCCGCCAGCTTCCCCGGCAACCCCGAGATCTGCGACGAGCTCGACAACGACTGCGACGGCACCGTCCCCACCAACGAGACCGACGACGTGGACAACGACCTGTCCGTCGCCTGCCTCGACTGCGACGACAACGAGCCCGCGTCCTTCCCCGGAAACCCCGAGATCTGCGACGAGCTCGACAACGACTGCGACGGCGTCATCCCCCAGGACGAGATCGACGACCTGGACAACGACCTCTCCGTCTCCTGCGCCGACTGCGACGACAACGAGCCCGCCAGCTTCCCCGGCAACCCCGAGATCTGCGACCAGCTCGACAACGACTGCGACGGCACCGTCCCCACCAACGAGACCGACGACGTGGACAACGACGGCTCCGTGGCCTGCGACGACTGCGACGACAACGACGCCGCCAACTACCCCGGCAACACCGAGATCTGCGACGGCCAGGACAACGACTGCAACGCCCTCGACGACTTCGGCAACCCCGGCGTCGCCGACCAGGAGAGCGACCTCGACCTCGACGGCTTCTCCATCTGCGAGGGCGACTGCGACGACACCCTCGCCACCGGCGCGAGCTTCTTCCCCGACGCGCTCGAGACCTGCGACGGCGTCGACAACGACTGCGACGGCCTCGACGGCGGCACGGACACCATCAACGGCGGGGGCGCGGGCACCACGATCCCGGACGCGAACACCCTCGGCGTCGACGTGTTCGCCACCGTGGTGGACCCCCGCACGGTCTCCGACATCAACGTCACCCTCTCGATCTCCCACACGTGGGTGGACGACCTCGACATCGAGCTGACCTCTCCCGCGGGCACGACCGTCGAGCTGTCCACGGACAACGGCGGCAGCGGCGACGACTACGCCTCCACCGTGTTCACCGACGAGGCGCTCGTGTCCATCACGGCGGGCACCGCGCCCTTCACCGGCAGCTTCCAGCCGGAGGGCAACCTGTCCGACTTCATCAGCGAGCAGGCCCAGGGGACCTGGACCCTGAACGTCGCCGACGACACCACCGGAGACGTGGGGACCCTCCTCGCGTGGTCGATCACGCTCGTCTACGACGGCTCGGCGGACTTCGACGCGGACACGTCGAACGCGTGCGCCGACTGCGACGACGGCGACTCGGCCAACTTCCCGGGCAACCCCGAGCTGTGCGACGGGCAGGACAACGACTGCAACACCTTCGACGACTTCGGGACCCCCGGCGTGGGCGGCGCGGAGGTCGACGGCGACAACGACACCTCGTTCCTGTGCGCCGACTGCGACGACGCCGACCCGGCGAACTTCCCGAACAACCCCGAGATCTGCGACGGGCAGGACAACGACTGCCTCGCTTCCACCGTCGAGGGCTCCGAGGTCCTCACCAACGTGGCGGCGGGCGCGGTCCCGGTGGCGATCCCCGACAACAACGTGGCCGGCGCCACCTCGACGCTCACGGTGGTCGAGGACCTGCCCATCGGCGACGTGGACGTGACGCTGGACATCACCCACACCTGGGTGGGCGACCTCACGATCGAGCTCGAGTCCCCCGCCGGGACCGTCGTGGTGCTGTCTTCCCAGAACGGCTCCGACGGCGACGACTACGACGGCACGGTCTTCGACGATGAGGCCACCGTGGCCATCGGCGCGGGCACGCCGCCCTACGCGGACGACTTCCAGCCCGACGGCCTCCTCAGCGACTTCGACGGCGAGCAGTCGGCGGGCGTGTGGACGCTGACGGTCACCGACGACACGGCCGGCGACATCGGCAACCTCGACGACTGGGGCGTGTTCATCACGTCGGCCGCCACGATCGACACGGACACCGACGGGTCCTTCTTCTGCCTCGACTGCGACGACAACGACATCCTCAACGCGCCCGGCTTCCTCGAGACGTGCGACGGTCAGGACAACGACTGCGACGGCGTGGGCGACGGCAACAGCCCCGGCAGCGGCGACGACAACGGCTGCCCCGGCGTGGACTGCGACAGCATCCTCACGGCCTTCCCGACCTCGCCCGACGGCGACTACTGGATCGACCCGGCCGCCACCGGCGTCGCCTTCGAGGTCTTCTGCGACCAGTCCCTCGACGGCGGCGGCTGGACGCTCGTGGCCAACGTCGACGACGTGAACGATCCCTTCTTCGGACACGGCTCCACGAGCAGCTACTCGGCGACCTGGATCGGGGCCTGGGAGAGCGACTCCACCCGGAACCCGACGCTGCTGCCGGACTACACGAACGCCCTCACGCTGTCGGCGAAGTACCGGTCCTGGTCGGAGCTGCCCGCCACGGACGTGAAGCTGATCTACATGGACGGCATCGCCGCGGGCCAGCAGCTGACGGCGCCCTACTTCGTGGGGCTCGGCCTGAGCCCGGTGGCGACCCTCGACGTGACCTTCGCGACGGCGAACAACACGCGAAGCACCTGCGTGGCGGACTTCTCGTCGCACACCCAGACCGTCCTCTCCGGGTCGACCGGGACCCCCAACGGCCTGAACTGCAGCGACAGCAACGAGGACTGGTACACGAACTCGCCCACCGCCGAGAACGCCCGCATCGGCGGCCAGGACGCCGACTTCTCGCTGTCCATGAACGCGTGGCTCGGCGCCATGGGCGACCGGGCCTTCAGCACCGGCGACTACACCAAGACGTGGGGCGAGTTCAGCACCGGCACCCAGAACGGCCGGGACATCCTCGTCTTCGTCCGGTAGGCCCCCGGGGCGCCTACCCGCGGGCTAGAAGGTCTCGCAGAAGGTGATCGCGGGGAGCGCCCCGCCGCCCGCCGCCGGCCCGCCCGGGATCGGGATGGGCGTGCTCGCGCTGTCGTACACCGTGATCCCGTTGACTCCCGAGGACGCGGTGATGTCGACGGTGCCGCAGGCGAGGGGATCGAGGTCCGTGACCACGAACCCGTCGGTGCAGCAGGCGACCCAGTAGTAGGTCAGCGTGCCGATGCCGGTGGTCTGGTTCAGCGCGGCGCCGGCGGGGTTCGTGTACGACGGGTTGTCGCCGGGGTCGTCCATCACCGCGATCTGGCCGCCGGTCATGCCGCTCAGGGAGACCGAGAGCGTCCCGCCGTCCCCGTCGTTGGGGATGTCGGCGATCATCACGATGCCGATCTTCCCGTTGTTCGGATCGAGGTACGTCATCATCACGACCTCGTCGGAGATCTCGAGGCCGGTGTTGCTCGACGCGGGGTTGGTCCCGTAGTCGTACCAGGCGGCGAATCCGGCGGCCGTGGACACCGGCGCGAGGTTGCCCAGGGACACCGTGTTGCCGGTCGTCGGGTCCACGTAGCTGCCGTCGAAGCAGGTGGTGGACGGGTCGCAGTCGTTGTCGGCGCCGTCGTTGCAGATCTCCACGAAGCCGCAGTTCGAGCACGCCAGCGGGTCCAGGTCGTCGCAGTCCGACGTCGCGGGATCGCCGTCGTTGTCCGCGTCCGGGTCCACGCAGTCCGCGATGAGGTCGTTGTCGAAGTCCGGGAAGCCGTCGTCCACGATCGTGTTGCAGTCGTTGTCGAAGCCGTCGCAGACCTCGACGCCGTTGGTGTTGATCGTGACGTCCGTGTCGTCGCAGTCGGTGGCGTCGAGCACGTAGTCCGTCGGCTGGAGGCACTGCACGAGGAACACGGTGACGTCGCCGAACGTGTCGCCGTCGAAGTCGTAGTACCAGGTCTGGCCGGGGTACTCGTCTCCGTCGGTGTCGTCGCAGTCCGTGTTGTCGGCCACGTAGCCCGTGGGCTGGAGGCACTGGGTCAAGGACACCGCGGGATCGCCGAAGCCGTCCGTGTCGGTGTCCGCGTACCAGACGGCGCCCGGGAAGGCGTTGGCGTCCGTGTCGTCGCAGTCGGTGTTGTCGAGGATGAAGCCCGCCGGCTGGAGGCAGGCCGTCTGCGAGTTGTTCGGATCGCCGTAGGTGTCGTTGTCCAGATCGGCGTACCAGACCTGGCCGGGCAGGGCGTTGCGGTCGTTGTCGTCGCAGTCGGTGCTGTCCAGGACGTATCCCACGGGCTGCTCGCACTGCACCAACGAGACGTTGGGGTCGCCGTACCCGTCGAGGTCGAAGTCGAGGTACCAGATCTGCCCCGGGAACTCGGCCACGTCGTTGTCGTCGCAGTCGGTGTCGTCCACGACGTACCCGGCGGGCTGCTCGCACTGCACCTGGGAGACGGCGGGGTTGCCGAACCCGTCGAGGTCGAAGTCCTCGAACCACGTCTGCCCCGGGAACTCGTCGGCGTCGGCGTCGTCGCAGTCGGTGTCGTCCAGCACGTACCCGACGGGCTGCTCGCACTGCACGAGGGTGACGGCCGAGTTGCCGTACGTGTCCAGATCGAAGTCCTCGAACCAGGCCTGGCCGGGGAACTCGTTCGGGTCGTTGTCGTCGCAGTCGGTGTCGTCGAGCACGAACCCGGCGGGCTGAACGCACTGCGTCAGGGACACGGCGGGGTTGCCGTACGTGTCCAGATCGAGGTCCTCGAACCAGACCTGGCCCGGGAGCTGGTTCGGGTCGGTGTCGTCGCAGTCGAGGTCGTTGAGGACGTAGCCCGCGGGCTCCTCGCACTGCGTCAGCGTGTTCGTCGGGTCGCCGTAGCTGTCGAGGTCCGTGTCGGCGTACCAGATCTGCCCCGGGAACTGCATGGGGTCGGTGTCGTCGCAGTCGTCCGCGGTGGCGGACACGCCGGGCGCCGAGCAGTCGCCGGTGTCCTGGAGGATGACGGTGGTGGAGCCGTACGTGTCGAGGTCGAGGTCCTCGTAGCAGGTGACGGTGTCGAAGCCGCTGCAGTTCTGATCGATGCCGTCGTCGGGCACGTCGGTGGCGCCCGGGAAGACGGTGTCGTCGTCGTCGTCGCAGTCGTCGTCGGTGGTGGAGAAGCCCGGGGCGGTGCAGTCGCCGTCGGGGTTCACGACCACGTTCTCGCTGCCGTAGCCGTCGAGGTCGTTGTCCTCGAAGCACGTCTCGGCGTCGAAGCCGTCGCAGTTCTGGTCGACGCCGTCGCCGGGGATCTCCTCGGCGTCGGGGTTGATGGCGGGGTCGGTGTCGTCGCAGTCGAGTCCGCCGTCGGCGGCCCAGTCGTCGCCGGGGCGGTCGCACGCGTTGGTGGGCTCCGCGTCGGCGTCGCCGAAGCCGTCGAGGTCCGTGTCGGGGTACCAGTCGAGGTACTGGACATCGTCGTCGATCAGGTCGTTGCAGTCGTCGTCGCGGTCGTTGCACAGCTCGGGCGCGCCGGGGTGTACGTCGGCCTCGGTGTCGTCGCAGTCGGTGTTGTCGAGGAGGTGCCCTTCGACGGCCTCCATGCACGACGAGACGGGATCCGCGTCCATGTCGCCGTACTCATCGAGATCGACGTCCGGGTACCAGTCGGCGAACTCGAGCCGGTCGTCGATGAGCTCGTTGCAGTCGTCGTCGAGGCCGTTGCAGGTCTCGACGTTGCCCGGGAAGACGGCGGGGTTCTCGTCGTCGCAGTCCTCGGCGGAGGGGACCCCGTCGCCGTCGTCGTCGACGTCCGTGTCGGGACAGGCGGTGAGCAGGAGCGTCGCGGCCGCGACGAAGGCAGAGAGACGGGAAATGCGCATGACATCCTCACAAATGGACCCCGGGGGGGAGCCCGAGGCGTCTTCATTATTACTCAGTCGCGTACGCGGTAGATGGCGAAGTCGGGGGTCACGAGCGCCCGCTCCAGCCCCGTGTCCCGATCCAGGAAGGGCACGACCCCCGGCTCGGGGAGCCCGGTGATCAGCCAACGGGCCCCGAACTCGTGCTTCACGGCGTCGCCCACGTTGCCGTACTGCCCCGTCCGGATCGCGCGGTGGTGCCGGTACTTCTCGGGGTACTTGTCGGCCAGGAACGAGCTGTCCAGGCCGAACACGTAGACGTACTCGGGCGCGTGGAACACCAGCTCGGGCCAGTCGCCCCAGCGCAGGTTGTAGACGAACTCGCCGGGGGGGACGTGCTCCCGCAGGAACTGTCCGGCGAGCTCGAAGCGATGGGGGTCGAGGTCGCCGTTCCGGGTGGCCCGCTGGAGCGTCGCGGCGGATCCCAGGAGGGCGATGACGGCCACTCCGGCGACCATGGGCCGGGGGAGCTTGCCGTCGGGGAGGGCGTCCCGCAGGAGCAGCCCCGCCGCGAGCGTCAGCAGCGGCATGGAGAGCTCGACGAACCGCACCGAGAGGACCGAGAGCGCCACCGCCACGCCCGCGCCCGCGACCACGAGGAGGGTGTCCCAGGGCGGCCGCCGGCGAGACCGAACCAAGAGCACGGCGCCCACCACGGCCACCACGGCCACCCACACGAAGCCCTGCATCCACAGATCGCCCGCCGTCGCCGCGACCCACTCGGTGCCGTGGCCCGTCGCTCCTTCGCCCGACGCCTCGGCCTCGGCCGACGCCGCCGTGCCGATGACGACGTGGTGCAAGAAGAACCGCCAGGTGCGCGGGAAGTGGGGATGGACGGTGAGGCCCGCCGCGAAGCCCGCCGCCGCCGCGACCGGGGTCCGCCAGGTGGGGCCGTCGTCCCCGCCGAGGAGCCGACGGGCGAGCCACGCCCCGAGCGCGATGGGGAGCACGAGGACGGACAGGTGGTAGCTGAACGCGTACGCCGCGGACGTCGCGAACAGGGCCCGATCGCGGCCGCGCACGGCGAACACGAGGGCCGCGCAGAGGAGGATCGTGGACAGCGCGACGGCCCGGACGGTGCCGAGCCGGAAGACGAACCCCCACGACGCGGCCACGGGGATGAGGGCGAGCAGCGCGGGGTAGGGGGCCCGCAGCGCCCGGAGCGCGAGGAACATGGCGGCGACGGCGCCCCCGGCGAAGACGCCCGCGGCCAGCTTCCCGCCGAGGATGCCCCCCGGCCAGGCGACGAAGGGGAGCAGCGCCACGTGGTAGCCGAGGTGGTGGTCGACCCAGCCGTCGTCGAACACCGAGAACTTCATCCACGGCATCGCGGCCCCGAGGCCCTCCTCGAGCATCAGGCGGGTCTGGGCGAGGTGATAGAAGCCGTCGACGCCGAGCAGGAACGGGAACGTGGAGTGCCACAGGACCCCGCCCAGAATGAAGGCCGCGACGACGATCGCGGGGCCGAATCGGGGGCTCCTCACGCAGCGGACTTTGCCACGTTGATACGCTGGCGGTCGTGGCACACCCGGAGGAGACGACGCACGATCGTGCGCTGCTGATCGTCGCCGGGGTCCTCGTCTTGGCGGCCACGATCCCCACCCTGCTCGCGAACGCCTCCCTGCGGTCCGGGGAGCTGTTCAGCGGCTTCCTCATCCTGCCGAGCGACCAGCACCAGTACCTCGCGTGGATGCGCGACGCCGCCGCCGGGGACTGGCTGCTGCCCAACCGCTACACGGCCGACGCGACGGGGGACGTCGTCGTCCGGCCGCTCTTCGTGGTGCTCGGGAAGATCGCGCGGGTTCTGGACGCCGACCCCCGGGCGGTCTACGAGGCCTCCCGGTGGGTCCTCGGGCTCGCCTGCCTCGTGGCCTTGGACCGCTTCTTCGCGCTCTGGCTGCGTCCGGGGAAGCGACTCGGGGCGCTGGTGCTCGCTGCGACCGCGTCCGGCGTGGACGTCTTGCTGCACGCCGCGGGCGTCCGGTTCACGGCGCTGGACGGCGACCTGCCCGGCTTCCCGGTGGGCCACTGGTGGACGGACCTGTACGTCGGCCAGCTGCTGACGTACCTGCCGCACCTGCTGTTCGCGGTGGCCCTGCTGCTGTGGTCCGTCACCGGCCTCGTGCGGTGGTGGCGGGCGGAGGGCGCCCTCTGGAGGGGCCTGCTGCCCGCGTTCGTTCTCGCGATCGAGCACCCCCCGGACGTCGCGATCCTGCTGGCGTGGTCGGTCGCGCTGGGGGTCGCGCACGTCGCCGCCCGCGGGGACCGTGGTCGCGTCTCGGTGGGACTCGGCGGCCTCGCCCTGTGCACCGTCCCCACGGTGGCCGGGGTGGCGGCGCTGCTCGCGTCGGACCCCACCTGGGCGCGCATCCTCGAGGAGTCCCTGGTCCAGGCCTCCCCGTCGCCGGTGCTGCTGGCCCTCGGTCTCGGGGTCCCCTTGCTCTTCGCGCTGCCCACGGTCGCCTGCGGCCTCGACGCCCTCCGAAAGCGCGAGGCGAGTCGGTACGAAGCGCAGGTGGCGGCGACCCTGCTCCTCGGCGCTCACCTCGTCCTGCCGTACCTCCCCTTCGACGTCCAGCGACGCCTCGGCCTCGCCCTGATCGTCCCCGTCGCCCTCGCGGCGTGGCTCTGGTTGCGCCACCGGAAGCCGGCGGTCGGGGTGGCCCTGTTGGCGGTCTGTGCCGTGGGCACGCCCCTGAACCTCGCGGACAACCTCCGCTACCTCGACGGGGCCGTCCCCTCCGAGCGCGACGTCTACTACCCCTCCGCCTCGCTCGTGGACCTGCTCTCCACGGCGGAGACGGAGCACGGCGTCGACCACGTCGTGTTCTGCGACGCCCGCGTCGGCATGCTGGTGCCCGCCGTCAGCGGCCTCCGCGTGGTCCAGGGGCACAGCCGCCACACGCCGGGGTTCGCCGACAAGGGCGCCGCGTGGCGCACCTTCATCGCCCCGCCCACGCCGCTCGCCGCGCGGCTCGACGTCGCGCGTTCCGCGGGCGCCGACTGGGTCCTGTTCCGGATCGGCGGGGACCCTGCTCATCCCGACCGCGCGGCCGAGATCGCGCACTACCGACGCTTGCGGGAGGTCCTCGGAGGCTCGCCGTTGGTGACGACGCTCGGGAAGAACGCGGAGTGGGAGCTGCTCAGGATCGAATGACGGGGAGCCGCCCGGCGGCGGTGGTCAGCAGCGTCTTCTCGTGGCGCCCGAGGGTCTTGAGGCGGTCGTTCATGGCGAGGTTGCGGCCGAGGTCGTCGCAGGACTTCTCGCACCCGCAGGCGACGTCGGGGTCGTTGCCGATGTTGCTGAACCAGGGGTCGCGCTTCTGGAGGACGTTCGTCTTGCGCCGGAACTCGCGCTGAGGGCGGTTGTTCCACAGCTCGGGCAGCCGCTGCTCGTTGATGTTGCCGATGGGGATCCGGTGGGACTTGAGGCAGCTGGCGACCTTGCCGTCGGGCATCACGCGCAGGAACGTCCACCCGATGGTGCAGGGGAAGGTGTGCACGATCGACGAATCCCCGCGCCCGTCCACCACGTCCTCGGTGCGCAGCCGCCGCAGCCAGTGGTCGTAGCCGAAGAGCCGGTCGCCGTCGCCGGACGCCTCGAGCCGACGCTGCAGCGCGATCGACTGGTCCAGGAGCCGGGCGCGGGCCGCGTCGTCGAAGAGCAGCACGTCGGTCTTGCCGGGGACCGTGTCGACCACGGTGAACTCGACCGCCTCGCTGCCCGTGTCCTCGACGAACCGGTACATGGCGTCGAACTCGTGGGCGTTGAGGTTGCTGACCACGTGATAGACCTTGACCGTCGGGCCGCGGCCCACCTCCCGCTTGCGGCGGTTGAGGTACGTCACCTGTTTGCGCAGCTTGTCGAAGTCCTTCGCCTTCTTGTTGGGGTGGGTCGCGTCGTAGGTCTCCGGGGAGCCGGCCCACACCGAGACCGTGATGTCGTCGAGCCCCACCTCGCACGCCCAGTCGCACCAGTCGTCGTTGGCGAGCGCGAAGTTCGTGTTGATGGCGACGGTCATCCCGTGGGACTTCGCCCTCTCGACCGTCTCGCGGAGCCAGGGGTAGACGATGGGGTCGCCGCCCCCCGCCATGTAGATGTCGCGCGTGCCGAGCGCGGCGGCGTCGTCCAGGAGCTGGGCGACGACGTCGAAGCGCAGCTGGGCGCGCAGATCCTTGGCGTTGGGGCCGGACTTGCGGAGCAGCGGCGAGTGCAGCCAGCAGGCGATGCAGTCGTTGTTGCAGCGGTTCGTGACGTCGAGCTGGATGGTGTAGGGACCCGTGAACGCGGCCTCGCCGTGGAACACACCGGCCATGTCGAGGCGGCCGCGCAGGGCCTCGCGCAGCCGGTCGGGGGTGGCCTTGGCGAGGCGCTGGACCGTCGCGCGGTTCAGCGGCGGCGGCGGCGGCGGCGCGATGGTGGACTGGGGGACGCTGCTCGCGGCACCGCCTCGACCGTCGGGGCCGAGGCCTCGGCTCGGGGCGCGTCCGTGACCGGACAGGCCGCGCCTGGCCCGGGCCCGCAGCCACGCCTGCTCGACGCGGTCGGCCGTGTGGTTCCACGTGAAGCGGTCCCGCAGGTGCTCGCGGGCCGCGACGCCGAGCTCGTCGCGCAGGTAGGGGTCGGCGAGGAGGCCCTCGATGCCGTCGGCGAGGGCGTCGGCGTCGCCGGGATCCACGAGGCGACCCACGCGCCCGTCGTCCAGGAAGCGCACCGCCTCGCCCACGCGGGAGGCCACGATCGCCTTCCCTGCGGCCATGTACTCCACGATCTTCAGGGGCGACTTCGTGGCGGCCTGGTCCGTGTTCGGCAGCGTCGCGACGGCCACGTCCGCGACGTCCAGATGGTCGGCCACCGCCGAGTGCGGGACGGCTCCGGTGAACCGGACTCGATGGGCGATCCCGAGGCGCGCGGCGTGGGCCTTCACCTCCCCGAGCGTGCGCCCGCCGCCCACGACGACGAAGCCCGCGTTCTTCACCCGCTGGAGGACGAGGGCCGCCGCGTCGAGGAACAGGGGCGCCGCGTGCGCCCCCGCGAGCTGGCCGAGGTAGAGCGCGATGGGCCCGTCGAGCCCGAGCTCCGCCCGCAGCGCCTCGCCGTCGCCGCCGGCGCGGAAGCGGTCCAGGTCGGCCCCCACCGGCGCGTCGAAGAGATCTTCGTCCCGCACGCCGAGCGCCCGGGCCTGGTCGCGCAGGGCCGCGGACGCGACCGTGACCGTGTCCGCGATCTTCGCCAGCCCGACCTCGAATCGATGGATGCGACGCCAGTGAGCGTCCCGGGTGCCGACGGCGTCCGCGTAGATCTGCGCCTCCCAGTCGTCCCAGTCGTAGTGCAGCGGCACCCGGTTCCAGAAGGCCGCGACGGCCGAGGGCAGGGCCGCGTGGGCGAGCCCCTTCTGCACGTGCACGAGATCCGCCCAGCCGGCGAGGGCGGCCATGTCGCGCGACTTGCGCACGCCGAGGCCCATGTGACGGATCCACGGGATCGTCTCGAACGGGAACTCCTGTCGGGCGCGCACGTCCTCGGGCAGGACCTTCGGGTCCGCGAGGTGGTGGACGAGCTTGATCTCGTGCCCCCGGGCCGCCAATCGGCGGGCCAGGGACGTGATGCGAATGGTCCACGGCTCCACCGGGGAGTGGATGTCGTGGGGATGGACCATCAGGACGCGCACGGGGGTTGATTCTGACAGCGGATCCCCCCGGCGGCGAGATCGGCCGAATTTGGCCCCCCGCTGCCGGCCGAGATCCTGCAAAGATGTTCGAGGGCACCCTCTCGCTTGTCCCAGGAGACCCGGTTCATGCTTCGTGTTCGTTTCTTCCTCCCCCTCTCCCTCCTCGCGCTCGGCGTCGGCTGCACCTCGGTGGAGGGTCAGTCCTCCCTCGAGCTGAAGACCAGCGGCGGGCACGTCCTCGACGATCGCAACTGGGCCGTCGGCAGCGACATCGGCATCTCGGCCCAGGGCGCGATGCTCGGATCCAACGAGGTGACCTTCGAGAACGAGGGCGACCCCGTGGTGGTCGAGAACAGCGACCCCTTCTACGGCGGCATGGCGATCCCGTCGCTCTTCCCCGGCATGGACGAGTACCGCTACAGCTACGGCACGGTGGAGCGCGAGGGCGACTTCGACATCGTGGTGGCCGACGGCTGGGGCATCGAGCGCGAGCGGGTGAGCACGTCGGCCCGTGAGGTCGACGACGTGGCCTTGGGCGTCGCGCTGGACGACTGCCCCGAGTTCGCGGACTTCGTCTTCGATCGCGGCAGCTCCCCGGCGCTGCTGGAGGGCTCGACGATCACGCTGACCCCCGCGCCCCTGGACGACGAGGGCAACCCGCTCGTGGGCACCGTGGACGTCACCTGGGACACCGACCTCACGAACTGGAGCGACGACTGGGGCCTCGAGTCCTGGGGCTCCTTCCTGACCGTCGAAGTGACCGAGAGCGGCTCCGTCTCCATGGACATCGGCGACGCGTCGCGCGAGATCGAGGTGCTGGCGGTGAGCGAGGACGAGCTCGCCGAGCTGCACATCCTCGCGATGCCCGAGAAGCACGGCGAAGAGAACCACTCGCTCCTGTCCGTCGTGGCCACCACCGACGACGGCCGCGTGGTCCACGGGCTCCTGCCCGAGTGGTCCAACGGCGGGGTCTCGCAGACCGTGCACGCGGACAACGACGCCCCGATGGAGGCCTGCTTCGGCGGGCTCTGCGCGACCTGGGACGGCATCGAGTAGCTCCTACATCCCCGCGCTGCTAGGACTCGCCCCGTGCACAGGGGCGTCGTCCACTTCCTGATCGTCTGCCTGCTCGTCCTCACCTCGGGGTGTGTGACGACGGGCTATCGCGACGCTGTGGCCCGATTCGCGCTGTCCACGGTGGCGGTCTCGGAGGCGCTCTCCTCCCAGATGTCCGCGGCCGACGTGCAGGCGCGGCAGCAGGCGGTGTTCGAGGGCTACGGGGGGTTCGAAGACCTGTCCACCATGGCGTCGCCCAAGGCGGCGGCCCTGGCCGCGCGCGGCCGGATGACCGACGAGCAGCGCCGCACCCGCAAGAAGGCGCTGGTGCTCCTCGGGGCGTACGGAGCGCTCCTCCAAAAGCTCTCGGTGGCCGAGACGCCGGGGGACGCCGCCGCCGCCGCGAAGACCCTCGGCAGCGCGGCCGACGACCTCATCACGGCCGTCGTGACGTCCGAGGCGGTGGGCGGGGAGAGCCCCTTCGCGGGCCTCGGAGATCCCCTCGCCGCGCTGTCCTCGGCGGCCCTGAAGGCGGCGCTCGAGGCGGCGATCCGCAACGCCCTCGAC
>Ga0209992_10000217_pt1 | contig 81139 bp, 65 predicted proteins | sample 2SBtaG_2_FD_182564 | JGI IMG/M metagenome (GOLD analysis project Ga0209992, IMG submission 182564) | Deep subsurface microbial communities from Kolumbo volcano to uncover new lineages of life (NeLLi) - 2SBTROV12_ACTIVE470 metaG (SPAdes)... | ecosystem: Environmental > Aquatic > Marine >... | reverse complement strand
GGCGTACATTGCAATGTTAGGCTCAATGATCGATTATGCTTGTTGGTTGTCATAGGTGCTGATGAGCTGGGTAATAAGGAATTATTAGCGGTATCAGATGGTTATCGTGAATCCTCTGCCAGCTGGAAACTTTTCAACGCTGATTGACATGCTTACAGTTTGCCCCGAAGCGGAATCAATAATGCAGTCGTCACACGAAGGCAGGTTACACAAAATCTCAAATGATTCTCATAGAGTTATACAATCCCCCTGAGCACCAACACCCGCCTGTTAAAGCGGAACGTATTTGGATTTAGCGTTTCGAGAAAAGCAAGCAAATGTTAATATTCAACTATATGCATATCATAACTTTATGAAAGGATTTTGTGATCAAATAGGCTTAGTATTAAATGATTCATTTGGATAAAGGTTGCTCCTTATATTTCAATAATGATATTTCCAATGGGTGTTTGTTTATAATTTGGACGGATAAGGCTTATGTCGAATATTTTTAGCATGCTCAGTGAAGAAGAAATCGATCTACTTAACAATTTCATGCTGGATCGTATCGATGACGATGCTGACACACAAGGAAAAGACGAAGGTGTGCTAGATATATCCGAGCTAGATGGTATGATGACAGCAATTATAAGCGGCCCAATCGTAATTCAACCTTCACAATGGTTTCCTGCTGTATGGGGTGATTTTGAGCCCGAGTGGACCGATGATAAAGAAGTTGAGGCGATTATGACACTAATGATTCGTCATATGAATTCAATCGTATCAATATTAATGGAACAACCGGATGATTTCGAACCTATATATCTTCAACGAGAAGTAAAAGGAAAAACCTATCTGATTGTAGACGAGTGGTGTGAGGGGTATATGCGTGGTGTGGCTTTAGCTAAAGATCACTGGGGCGTAGATGAGCTAGAGATGAAAATTTTGCTCGCTCCTATTAAAGCATTTGCTGGTGACGACGCATTGATTACCCATAAAAAGTTCAAACATTTAGAAATTGAAAACATTCAAAAAGCGATTACCCCTAATGCAATTGCTATACATGGTTATTGGCTGAACCGTCGTAGCGATGACTCAGATTCTACTGTTGTTCGGAAAGAACCTCGTGTTGGCCGAAACGATCCTTGTATTTGCGGGAGTGGTAAGAAGTATAAGAAATGCTGCTTGAATTAATTCCTAGCAAACAAAAAAGTTACATTTTTCCTTAGGCTCATTCTGCCCTATCTGGACAGCACTCTTAGCTCTAGGAACAAAGTGCCATGTTTTGGTTTAGTGCAGAACTATATTCTTTGTTAATTGTCTGCTAAATGCACTAGGTTGATATTTATCCTCCAAACCTTTGAAGCGTACAGTTCCCAGTATCAGCCTAGTGCACCCTCTTTCAGGACCCCCCTATGAAAACCCGCTCCCGCACTGTGCAAAACACATCAACCATACTTACCCGACCCCAGTTTTTAATCTAGATGTAGACTTCATATTCTAAGACGCCTTCCATGGCGCACTACTGTGCGTCCCTGCACCCGAGTCGAATCTGTCAATAACCGGGCTTAAGCTATGGACAAACGCGTTGACCACGAGCTTAAGCCCGGTTATTAACAGAGGACTGTTTGGATAGGTAATAAAGTTTTTGGATTGAATATAGCCCAGCGCGGTAAACTTCAAAGGAGTTGTGTATGTTTAAATTGAGCGTTAACGCGTTAAAAAATTGGGGGCCAATTGGGGGGCCAGCTAGAATATGTAAGTGACAACCTGTTGATTTTACAGTGCTTACTTTATAAGAATGGCGGAGAGAGAGGGATTCGAACCCTCGATGGGCTTTAAAACCCATACTCCCTTAGCAGGGGAGCGCCTTCAGCCACTCGGCCATCTCTCCAATTCAATATTTGTATTTATTCCGGGCTTTCTTGTTCTTTCTCTTTCTTAATGCGGTCATAAATCTCTTCTCTATGAACCGTCACATCTCTTGGCGCATCCACACCAATTCTAACTTGATTTCCCTTAACACCTAAGACAGTAACCTTGACTTCATCACCTATCATCAATGCCTCTCCAACGCGGCGAGTCAATATTAACACGGTTTTCCCTCCTAAGTACCTACCATCACTAAGATGGAAAATTCTATCATCTTTTGATAAGAAAAGAAATCATCAAAGCGTAGGTTCCTCAGCTAAATCAAAAGACTTATGCAAGGCTCGAACCGCTAATTCAAGATATTTCTCATCCATGACGACCGAAATCTTAATTTCTGATGTCGAAATCATTTTAATGTTAATCCCTTCTGCCGCCAAGACCTCAAACATCTTGCTCGCAATACCCGAATGAGACCGCATCCCTACACCGACCAACGAGACCTTTACAATCGCATCATCCCCAGTCACTTTCTTAGCAGACAACGAGACTTTAATCTCCTCTAAAATAGCCAATGCCTTGACGTAGTCATTACGGTGAACTGTAAAAGTAAAATCGGTAGTCTCATCATCTGCAATGTTCTGAATGATCATATCAATTTCAATATTATTGGCCGCTATCGGACCGACTATTTTTGACGCGACGCCGGGTAGATCCGGAACACCATTAATTGTCAACTTAGCCTCATCACGATTAAATGCAATACCGGAAATTAACGCCCGCTCCATGCCATCATCCTCATAAGTTATTAACGTACCACTGCCTTCAGAAAAAGTAGACAATACTCTTAAAGGCACATTATATTTTCCTGCAAATTCAACCGCTCTGATTTGCAAAACTTTTGAACCTAAACTAGCCATTTCAAGCATTTCTTCAAAAGTGACCGAATTCATTTTCCGTGCGGTCGGTTCAACACGGGGATCTGTGGTATAAACACCATCCACATCGGTATAAATATGGCATTCACTTGCTTTTAATTTTGCCGCTAAAGCAACGGCTGTAGTATCGGAACCGCCCCGCCCTAAGGTGGTAATATGCCCCTGCTCATTAACCCCCTGGAAACCGGCAACAACAGCAACTTTTCCACTTGCTAAGCACTGTTGAATTGCAGATACACCTATGTCTTTAATTCTTGCTTTACTGTGCACAGAATCAGTCAAAATCTCAACCTGTCCGCCAGTAAATGACTCCGCGAGGCACCCTAAAGCATCCAGCGCCATACTCAGTAAAGCAATAGTAACTTGCTCTCCTGTTGATAACAACACATCCATTTCCCGAGGATTGGGGTTTACTAACAAATCACCTGCCAAAGCAGTGAGCCGATTTGTTTCACCGCTCATAGCTGAAACAACGACTATAACTTCGTGCCCCTCAGAATGCGCCTGTTTTACTTTTTCAGCAACCACCTTAATTCGTTCCGCGCTACCCACCGAGGTACCACCAAATTTAAAAACATATCTCGCCATACTTTTTTTAACTCACCGTTAACTGCTGATTTGACTTCGAATCCATTCCGGAACATCGGCTAATGCTTTTTCAAGCCCTGCAGGGTCATTGCCTCCCGCCTGAGCCATCTCGGGTCTTCCCCCCCCTTTTCCACCCACTTGAGCCGCGACAAAGTTCACGAGATCACCGGCTTTAACGCGCCCAGTCTGATCTTTACTCACACCGGCTATTAGGCTCACTTTACCGCCATTAACGACTGCCAAAATAATCGCTGCACTACCTAGCTTATTTTTCAGTTGATCTAAAACATCACGCATGCCTTTGCCATCGATATTATCTAATTGCACCGCTAAAACATTAATACCCTCTATTTTAACCGCTTGGGTACTTAATTCGCTTTGTGATGATTGCACTAATTTAAGCTTTAATTTTTCTAACTCTTTTTCTAACTGCTTGTTTTTCTCAATTAATTGACTCACTTTAGCTAATGCCTGTTCTGGCGTGCTCTTAACAACTTCAGCAATACCCCCTAACGCCTTATTTCTTACTTCAGACCAATTCAGTGCCGCCTCACCCGTCACCGCCTCAATACGCCGAACCCCTGCAGCAACACCGGTTTCACTCACAATCTTGAAGCAACCAATATCACCGGCACGATCGACATGCGTGCCGCCGCACAATTCTATTGAGAAATCACCAATTTTCAAGACTCGAACTTCAGCACCGTATTTCTCACCAAACAACGCCATAGCTCCTGCCTTAACAGCCTCATCTTTAGTCATCAAATCGGCCGACACAGCACCATTCTTTCTAATCTGAAGATTGACTAACTGTTCAATTTGCGCCAACTCTTCCAACCCGATCGGCTCAAAATGTGAAAAATCAAACCGCAATCTTGAAGAATTGACTAATGAGCCTTTTTGTATCACATGCTCGCCTAAGACTTCTCTTAATGCCGCATGTAATAAATGCGTTGCCGAATGATTTAAAATAATTAATTGCCGCGCAACACAATCAACCGAAGCCTCATAAGACTGCCCCTGTACCAACGCGCCAGAAATTACTTTCCCTTTATGCAAAAACGTATTACTGCTTTGCTTTTGGGTATCAAATACTTCAAATTGATTACCCTCAAAAGTAATCATCCCAACATCACCGATCTGACCGCCTGACTCAGCATAAAAAGGCGTTGAATCCAGTACTAAAACACCTTCCTCACCCTCACTTAAACGTTCAACAGCATGGCCTTCAGAAAACAGCCCCAATAGTACGGCTTGGCCCTTTAATTGCTGATAACCGACAAACTCCGTTTCCACAGTAATGGCAATGTTTTTATCATGATCTGCACCAAAATTACTGGCAGCGCGCGCTCTTTCACGCTGGCTCTCCATTTCTTTCTCAAAACCTTCCTGATCAATCTTTAAATTGTTTTCACGGGCAAAATCTGCTGTCAAATCAACTGGAAAGCCATAGGTATCATAAAGTAAAAAGACAATACTCCCAGGGATTACCAGACCGTCTAATTTTCCAACACAAGCCTCTAAGACGGTCATTCCTTTTTGCAATGTTTCTGAAAAACGTTGCTCCTCTTTCTCCAATACCCGCTCAACTTGTTCTTGATTCGCTGTGAGCTCAGGGTACACTGAACCCATCTGCTCAACCAACGACGGTACTAATTGGTAGAAAAATAAATCCTGAACACCCAGTCGGTAACCGTGTCGAATAGCGCGACGAATGATTCGACGTAAGACATAGCCGCGCCCTTCGTTAGAAGGCATAACGCCATCAACGATTAAAAAGGCACAAGAACGAATATGATCAACAATCACGCGCAATGAACTGTGGCTTGTATCTGAAAAGCCGGCCACCTTCGCTGCAGCCGTTAATAAATTCTGAAACAGATCAATCTCATAATTGTTGTGCACCCCCTGAAGAACCGCGGCAATTCTTTCTAAGCCCATGCCCGTATCAACAGAAGGGCTCGGTAACTCCGTCAAGGTCCCATCAGCCGAACGATTATATTGCATGAAAACTAAATTCCATATTTCAATATACCGATCACCTTCTTCATCAGGCGAGCCCGGCGGCCCCCCTTGAACATCTTCACCGTGGTCATAAAATATTTCACTACAAGGACCACATGGCCCGATTTCGCCCATAGACCAAAAATTATCTTTAGCCCCTATACGCGAAAAACGACCCGGATCAATACCTATCTCATTCAACCAAATGTTTTCAGCTTCCGTATCTTCATCAAAAACAGTAACCCATAATTTCTCACTCGGTATTTCAAGTTTATTTGTCAAAAAATTCCAGGCAAAATGGATCGCTTCTTTTTTAAAATAATCGCCAAAACTAAAATTACCCAACATTTCAAAAAAAGTATGGTGCCGTGCGGTATACCCTACGTTTTCAAGGTCATTATGTTTACCCCCGGCTCGAACACACCGTTGACTCGATGTCGCGCGTTTAAAGCCAATATTTTCTCGCCCTAAAAAAACGTCCTTAAATGGAACCATTCCTGCATTGGTAAACAATAGCGTAGGATCATCGCCCGGCACCAGCGTACTACTGGGCTGAATGACATGGTCATTAGCCTGGAAATATTGTAAAAAAACAGTGCGTAACTGTTCTGTCGACATGGTTTTCATAAGCTCAAAATACTTTTATCTAATTGAAAAATAAAAATTTTCTCTATTCAAATTACCACCGGTTACTACCGGTAATGACTGTTCTCACACACCCAACCAGACTCATCCACTACCCAGAAAAGATCATTTAATTACTAGCCCTAAGCCTTTAGACAAGCCCTGAATCATCTCTGAACTAAAACCTCGGTACTGCAAAAAACGTAATCTTTTTACCCATTCCCGAGCCGTTAAAATAATGTTATCGCCAAATTTCTTTTGATAAACACCTGCTAACTGTTTTTCCCAATCAACTTGACTCTCATCCATTACTGTTTGTTCATCAGTAATACCGCGCTGCCTTAACTCATACGCAATCCGTAAAGGACCCAGCCCTCTCGCTAAACATTGCCTAAAAAAACTTTCTGCAAAGCGTTGGTCACTTTGCCAATCATTCATAATTAAATCATCTAAAACCGCGCTTATGTCTAAGCCTTCAAAGCCTTTACGAGATAATTTCTGACGTAATTCTAACTGACTATGCTCACGCCGCGCTAAATACTGAAAACAAAACCGTTTAATTTCCAGTTGATCATCGGCGTTAAGCATACTGACCAATCCCTACTCGTAAACTCAGTTAAGGCGCATCAACTTGACTCTGTAACGTCTTCTTTAGTGCCAAAGGCTTCCGCTCTGATCTTCTGCTCTAATTCCATGGCAACGGCCACATTCTCTTTTAAATAAGCACGTGCATTTTCTTTACCCTGGCCAATTTTTTTACCATTACAGCTATACCATGACCCCGCTTTCCCCACGAATCCATACTTCACACCTAGATCAATCAGCTCGCCTAAAAAAGATACGCCCTGACCATATAATATTTCAAACTCTGCTTGCTTAAATGGGGGTGCAACTTTATTTTTAACAACCTTGACCCGCGTATCATTACCCACTATTTCATCGCCTTTTTTTATGGCACCAATGCGACGAATATCTAAGCGCACAGAAGCATAAAACTTTAAAGCATTACCGCCGGTCGTGGTCTCAGGATTACCAAACATAACACCAATTTTCATACGAATTTGGTTAATAAAAATAACCAGGGTGTTCGATCGTTTAATGTTGGCCGTTAACTTTCTCAATGCTTGAGACATTAACCGAGCCTGAAGACCCATATGCGAATCACCCATGTCACCTTCAATCTCTGCCTTCGGTGTTAATGCCGCAACAGAATCGATAACCACCATGTCGACAGCACCAGAGCGGACCAGCATATCCGTAATTTCTAAGGCCTGCTCTCCGGTATCGGGTTGAGAGACTAATAATTCATCAACATTAACACCAATTTTTTCCGCATAAAGGGGATCCAAAGCATGTTCAGCGTCAATAAAAGCTGCAGATCCACCCAACTTTTGCATTTGCGCAATGACTTCCAGAGTCATCGTTGTTTTACCGGAAGATTCAGGACCATAAATTTCAACAACCCGTCCACGTGGCAGGCCACCACATCCTAAAGCAATATCCAAGGATAAAGACCCCGTGGGCACTGTATCAATATCTCTAGAGGCGGGCGAATCACCCATTCGCATGACTGATCCTTTGCCAAATTGTTTCTCTATCTGCATTAATGCAACATCTAACGCTTTCTTTTTATTGTCATCCATTTACTGCCCCTTTTTTTAACTCGACTAACCACCGGTGACTGGGATAATAGCGCACCGTTTACTTATCGATAAATATAGCCTAATCTCGGCTATACCATGCGATATAAAAGCACTTTTTTTAACACTTGACTAAAGGTTAGCAATAACCTTTGCAACCGTCTCACCCATTGCCGAGGGTGTGGGAGCAATGGTAACTCCCATATCAAGGAGTTGCTCTACTTTTTCACTGGCACTTTCACCCGTTGATGAAATAATCGCCCCTGCATGTCCCATTCGGCGACCTTTGGGTGCTGTCAAACCTGCAATATACGCTACAACCGGCTTAGTCATCTGTTCCTTGGCGAAAATACCGGCTTCAATTTCTTGAGGACCGCCAATCTCACCAATCATAAGAACAACTTTCGTCTCCGGATCTTGTTCAAACTTTTCTAAAATTTTACGGTGCGAACTGCCATTGATAGGGTCACCACCGATACCAACCGATGTTGAAATACCAATACCCAAGGCCTTCATTTGATCGGCTGCTTCATAACCGAGCGTCCCTGACCGACCCACAACACCAACGTCTCCGGGAATATAAATATGACCGGGCATAATACCCAGCATAGATTGCCCAGGACTGATCGTACCGGCACAATTTGGTCCGGTAAGGACCATGCGTTCATCTTCCGGAAAATGCTTTAAATAATTTTTGACCTTCATCATATCTTGCGTGGGTATACCGTCGGTAATAGCCACACAATACTTAATACCGGCTTCCGCTGCTTCCATAATCGAATCAGCGGCAAAAGCAGGCGGTACAAAAACAATACTGGCTTCAGCACCTAGTTGTTCGACAGACTCCTTCACGGTATTAAAGACCGGACGACCTAAATGCTGACCACCGCCTTTACCCGGGGTTATTCCGCCCACAACGTTTGACCCATAATTGATCATATCTTGAGCATGAAATGTACCAATTTTACCGGTAAACCCTTGAACAACAATAGGCGTTCTTTCATTAATTAGAATTGCCATCGTCTATTCCCCTTGTGCCGTCGCTACAATTTCATTTCGTGCTACTACTGCCTTTTCAGCGGCATCAGCCAGTGTTTCTGCCATAATTATAGGGAGACCACTTTTTGCAATAATTTCTCTACCCTCCTCAACATGGGTTCCGGATAAGCGCACAATCAAAGGCATATGCAAGTCAATTTTATTGACTGCCTGAACGACTCCCTCAGCAATCCAATCACAACGATTAATACCTGCAAAAATATTAACCAACATCACTTTGACATTGTCATCAGCCAACACCAATCGGAATGCTTTTTCTGTTCTTTCCGGTGATGCGCCGCCACCAACATCAAGAAAATTAGCCGGTTCCCCACCCGCCAATTTAATCATATCCATCGTTGCCATCGCTAACCCAGCACCATTGATCATACAGCCAATATCACCGTCTAAACCAACATAACTCAAGCCTCTATCCGCCGCGGCCATTTCCCGTGCATCTTCCTGTGACTTATCCCGCAACTCTGAGATGTTCTGACGCCGGAACAAGGCGTTATCATCAAAGTCCATTTTGGCATCCAGTGCAATGAGCTCATCATGACCGTTAACAACCAACGGATTAACTTCTAACATGCTCGCATCGGTATCTCGCAATGCCCGGTAACAGCCTTCGATCAACTTTACCGCCTGGCTTAACATGCCGGCAGGGAGTCCTAAAGAAAAAGCCATAGCTCTTGCCTGAAAATCCTGAAGACCAATCGCCGGTTCAATATAAATTTTTATAATGGCCTCCGGATCACTTTCAGCCATTTCCTCAATATCCATACCACCTTCTGATGAGCCAATCATTACAATGCGCTCATGCTCTCTATCTATTAAGAAACTCAAATATAACTCTCGAACAATATCGGTTCCGGCTTCAATATAGAGGCGAGAACAGACTTTACCCTGCGGGCCTGTCTGATGAGTCACAATGTTTTTACCTAATAACTCATCTGCAGCCGTAAAAACTTCATCCGGCGTTTTACAAATCTTAATAGCACCTGCTTTACCGCGTGCACCGGAATGAATCTGTGCTTTTACCGCCCAGACATTTCCGCCAATATCTCTGGCACGCTGTGTCGCTTGCTCAGGGCTATAAGCAAGCCCACCTTCGGCGATTTTAACGCCATAACCCGCTAAAATATTTTTAGCCTGATACTCATGAATATCCAAGTGCTTTCCCCCTAATTATTCAGTCCCGTTTATTTAGTCTTTAACGCAATCGCTTCAGCAGTCTTAACAACATTAGATGCCATTCTTTCTGATGCGGCATCGATCAATCGCCCATCCAGTGCCGCAGCACCTTTACCTTGTTCCGCGGCTTCTTTAAGCGCCACCAGAATCCGTTTGGCTTTATCTACTTCTGCCGGCGGTGGGGTAAACACATCATTTGCTAATGCGATTTGTGAGGGGTGTATAGCCCATTTCCCTTCACAACCCAAGGCAGCAGCTCGTTTAGCTGCAGCAATATAACCGTCAGGGTCCTTAATATCGCCAAAGGGACCATCAACAGGCCGTAACCCATAAGCTCTGCACGCAACAGTCATTCGGCTAATAGCCGAATGCCACTGATCACCCGGATAGTCTGGGTTTAACCCACCAATATTTGTAGTTCTAGCGCGATTACTGGCCGCATAATCAGCAACCCCAAAATGTAGCGCCTCTAATCTGCCGGTCGCACCATTGCGCGCGATATCTTCAACATTTGCCATTCCCAAGGCGGTCTCAATCAAACATTCAATCCCTATTTTGTGCGTTAACCCCTCTTGAACCTCCAATTGACTCAACATCGCTTCCACCATGTAAACATCAGCATAAACGCCTACCTTAGGAATCAATATAGTATCCAATTTATGACCGGCCTGTTCTACCAAATCAACAACATCCCGAACCATATACTGAGTATCTAAACCATTAATCCGAACAGAAACAGCAATACCATGCCCAGCCCAATCCAAATCATTAATCGCTTCAATTACATTTTTACGTGCTTGTAACTTATCATCCGGGGCGACCGCATCTTCTAAATCCAGAAAAACAAAGTCAACACCACTTAACAATGCTTTTTCAAACATCTCCGGACTTGACCCTGGCACAGCCAACTCACAACGTTGCACGCGTTGTACTGATGGTTCATACAATGTATAACTCATAATAAATACCCAAACCTCTAAAAATTACAATCAGATTATCTTAGCCACTCCACCTAGATTTCAAAGCAACTAAAAGCAACCCATCATTATATATTCCAGCAGTCTTTATTGCCACACCCCTCTCTATATTCGCAAAAAATAATGACATTTAAGCCTTAAAAAACAACACTATTTCAGATCTTCATTGCTGTTATACAGGTTATATGGGAAAATAATCGGTTTTCTATTGATTTGATAAGTTAAGGCTGATTAAATCATTTTTTACACTACTAATATTATTCAAGAGGTAACCCATGGCAGGTCGAAATCATCTTTACATTCCAGGTCCCACAAACGTTCCCACTGAAGTCAGCAATGCCATGCGGGTCGATATGGAAGACCATAGGTCACCGACTTTCCCTGAACTCCTTAAACCACTGCTGCAAGACCTCAAGAAAATCTTTAAAACCGAACAAGGTCAAGCATTCATCTTTCCCGCTACCGGTACTGCGGGCTGGGAAATTGCCCTTACGAACACCTTAAACCCAGGCGACAAAGTTCTTATTTACCGATTTGGACAATTCGCTCACCTTTGGATGGACATGGCGAATCGCTTAGGGTTTGAAGTCGAATGCCACGAAGTTGAGTGGGGTCAAGGCATCCCGCTTGATGCTTTAGAAACCCGCCTGAAAGAAGACAATGGTCATCAAATTAAGGCTGTTTTAGCTACCCATAACGAAACATCAACCGGCGTTACCTCTGATATCGGTGGTGTTCGTCTGGCAATGAATGCAGCCAATCATCCGGCCTTATTATTTGTTGATGGGGTCAGCTCAATTGCCAGTTTAGATTTCAGAATGGATGACTGGGGCGTTGACGGGGCGATTAGTGGCTCACAAAAAGGCTTTATGCTACCTGCTGGCGGTGCTTTCCTTGCCTTCAGTCAAAAAGCAATGGCTGCCTGTGATACCAATACGTACCCGCGCTGCTTCTTAGATCTAAAAGACCACATTAACACCAACAAAGACGGTTACACGCCGTACACGCCGTCCACCCCGATCTTACATGGCCTCCGTAAATCGATAGATTTATTACTGGAAGAAGGACTGGAAAACGTGTTTGCCCGTCACCACCGTCTTGCAGAAGGCACTAGAAAAGCGATTGCCGCATGGGGTCTATCCCTCTGCGCACAACCCGGCTTCGAATCAAATACCGTTTCTGCCGTTGTCGTTCCTGAAAACAAAGATGCCCGCGACGTCATCGCGACAGCCTACCACAAATACAACATATCACTGGGAGGCGGCCTGACCGAAGTCGCCGGAAAAGTTTTCAGAATTGGTCATATGGGCAATATGAATGATGTTTCCATGCTCGGTGCTATCGCCGGTGTAGAAATGGCTCTACTTGATAATGGCTTTGATATAACACCCGGAAGTGGTGTTGCTGCCGCCATCGAATATTACCGCAGTACCGCCAGCTAACAACCTGCTGTCCGCTGATAAACTGAAAGCTCGTCTTGCAGTTTATCAGCACTACTTTGCACATTATTTTCTGATAGACTGATCGTTATCCACCTTACCACAGACGATTAACGATGCAGCCCCCAAAGGTTCTGGTCACCCGTAAATGGCCTGATAATATTGAAAAAATCCTTACAAAGGATTTTGACTGCTCATTTAATCGCCAAGACAAACCGCTTACCCCCTCAGAACTTAAAGATGCACTGAAGACTTTCGACGCCATCCTCTCGACGGTTACTGACTCATTAACTGCTGATATTTTAATGACCAAACCCACTCAAACCAAGATCATTGGGAATTTTGGTGTCGGCTTCAATAATATTGACATTGAAACCGCGCAACAACAAAACATTTGCGTCACAAACACACCGGATGTCTTAACGGACTGTACCGCTGACATTGCTATTTTGTTAATACTTATGTCCGCTCGCCGCGGCGCCGAAGGTGACCGCTTAATCCGCCAAAAACGATGGCAAGGCTGGAGCCCAACCGACATGCTTGGGCAAAAAGTAACGGCTAAAACACTGGGTATTATTGGTTTTGGGCGAATTGCTCAAGCCACCGCCTATAAAGCACACTTCGGCTTTAATATGAAAATTATTTTTTACAATACCAGTCCGGTACCAGAAAATCTAACACAACCCGTTAAAGCACACTGTTGTGACTCAATCGATGATGTATTAGCAGCCGCGGACTTTGTTTCCATTCACTGCCCCGGATCACCCCAAAACCATCACTTACTCGGCGAACAACAATTAAAGCGTATGCGTCCGAACGCACACCTCATTAATACCGCCCGCGGCACCCTTATTGACACAAAAGCATTAGTAAAAGCACTCAAAAATAACTGGTTTGCCGGTGCCGGATTAGATGTTTTTGAACATGAGCCCACAATAGACCCCGCGCTCTTAACGCTTGATAATGTAACGCTACTTCCGCATTTAGGGAGTGCCACTGAAGAAACCCGCAGAGCAATGGGGCTTCGGGTGATTGATAATATTAAAGCTTTTTTTTCTGGCCAAACCCCCAGAGACCTTATTTGCTAATTAAAAAACTAACCCTCGCCTTCCAACAGATATTTAACCGCATCGCGCTCCTCTTTTAACTCAGCCTCTGTTTCTTTCATTTTCTCAATACTAAATTCACTGATATCAAGACCACGAACAATGGTAGCCTCTCCCTTCACGACACGAACGGGGTAAGAATAAATCAATCCTTCCTCAATACCATAACTACCGTCCGATAATACCGCCATACTAATCCAACCATCAGGGTTTGTATCAACGATCCAATCCCTCATTTGACAAATGGCCGCATAGGCTGCAGAAGCCACACTCGAATGCCCAAGTGCTTCAATAATAGCGCCCCCTCGTTGCTGAACAATCGGAATAAATTCCTCAACAAACCAACTGTACTCGACGCAATCTAACGCAGCTGAACCTTTAATCTGAGCATGATGGATATCAGGGTATTGTGTAGCGGAATGATTACCCCAAATCACTATATCCCTCACAAAATTCGGGTGCACACCCCCTTGCTCTGCCAATAAGCCAATCGCCCGATGAAAATCTAAATAAGTCAATGCGGTAAAATTCTTAGTCCCTAAACCTTCAGCGCTCTTTAAGGCAATCAAGGCATTGGTATTAGATGGATTCCCGGCCACCAGAACTTTAACATCTCGACTAGCCACCTCGCCTAGGGCACGACCGTGTATTGCAAAAATCTCAGCATTCGCCTGCAATAAGTCTTTACGTTCCATACCTAAAACACGAGGCTTTGCACCTAACATAAAGACATAATCAGCCTGATTAAAAGCAACTTCAGGTTGATCGCTAATAACGACATGATTAAGCAAAGGAAATATGCAGTCGTTCAACTCCATCACAATACCCTTTAACACCGCCATTTCTGAAGAAACTTCCAGTAACTGTAAATTAATAGGCTGGTCAGGACCTAGCAACTCACCTGCTGCCACACGATAAATAAGTGCATAACTAATTCTGCCAGCAGCGCCTGTGATTGTAATATTAACTGGGGTTTTCATAATCTTTTATTTATAGTTATATTTTTCAAAAATTACTTTCGTTTACCGTAGAGACAAAACACCAACCCACACATCAACAAGCGCGTGCGAGAATAAAACTCTACTTATTACCTATTAAGAACCCCCTAAAATAATACCAAAGGCTCTTCAAACAACCCATACTGAATTACAGTATAATTGATTCACAACATTCATTAACGCAATTTATTTATTAACTTCCTCGCTAATTCTGGAAATGCTGTGAAAAAACTACTCTTTCAATTTGATACCGATACAACGCCCTCTGTTTTCGATACCGTTGTTGCCTACGATGCCGGCGCCGATCATGTCATCGCTTATGGTGGTCTTACACCGGACACTATAAAACCACAAGTTGAAGGCTGCATTTTTACCCGCGCACCCAAAGACAAGAAGAATACTGCTATTTTTGTCGGCGGGAGCCAAATGACCTCCGGTCAACTTCTTTTTAATAGCATTCAACAGCAATTCTTTGCAAACTTTCGCGTCTCAATTATGCTTGACAGTAATGGCAGTAATACCACCGCTGCTGCGGGTGTTGCCAAATTAACCTGCAGCGGTTCCTTAAAAAATAAAAACGCTGTCGTTTTAGCCGGCACCGGCCCTGTCGGACAAAGAGCAGCAGCGATGTTGGCACAAGAAGGCGCGCATGTTTCGATCACCTCACGCTCATTTGATAAAGCCCAAAAAGCCTGTCAAGCCATTAACAACCGCTTCAATGTGACTGTCAGCCCTATTGAGGCTACGGACAACATAGCACGCGCCAAAGCGATTGCACAAACACACATTATTTTCGCTGCCGGTGCTGCCAATATACAATTACTCGAAGAAGCACACTGGAAAGATAACCCTACCCTTGAGCTCATTGCCGACGCCAATGCATCGCCTCCCATTGGGATCGGGGGGACTGATATGATGGACCGAGGCATCAACCGGCATGGCAAAATCATTTGGGGTAGCATTGGCTTTGGTACCTTAAAGCTAGCCTTGCATAAAGCCTGTATTAACCGGCTTTTCGAAAGCAATGACCATGTGCTTGATGCGGAGGAAATATTCCGACTAGCCAAATCAATGGCATAAATATAGTATTTGCCTACAAAGGCAATCACTTTAAGCCGATTCCGCCAAGAGTCTATACTGTAGAGAATGATGACTCATTTATCTCTTCATTTACGTGACGAAGCAATTCAACTGTTTAATGCCGGCTTAACAGCGGCAGACCCCAGCAACGGCATTAAACAGTTTCTCACTTGCCAGTCTCAACAGTTACAAATAAAGACGCTTTATAACGACACGATACAGCAACGAAGCGAGGATTGGTCCAAAGTTCATTTAATAGCCCTGGGCAAAGCCGCCTGTAAAATGGCTATTTCAGCGCATAAAATAATCCCAGCCCATTTACTCAGCCCAGACAATATTGTCATTACAAATTATGAAAATGTTCAAGCTGTTTCTTATTTAAATATCATCGGTGCTGGCCATCCTACACCCGATAAATCAGGACTTTATGCAGCCAGAAAAATCATTGAAATAGCCCAAAAAGCTCAAATTAACGAATTAGTTTTAGTGCTATTAAGCGGTGGAGGCTCAGCGCTCGCTCCTTGCCCAGCATCTCCCATCAGCTTTATCGAAAAGCAATCCATTAACAATTTATTACTGACTTCAGGCGCAAATATTCAAGAAATAAATACCGTTCGAAAACATTTTTCAGCCCTTAAAGGCGGTCAACTCATTAAACACATCCTTCCTGCAGATGTTCATACTTTAATTTTATCCGATGTTATTGACAATGATCTCAGCACTATAGCGAGCGGGCCAACAGTCCCTGACGCCACGACTTTCTTAGATGTTATTGAGGTTTTAAAAAAATACTCACTCTGGGAACAACTCCCTAAAGCGGTCCAGTTTTTTTGCGATCAGGGCGTTACAAATCCAAACTATGAAACATTAAAACCGCCGTTATATCCCAATTATAAAAACCATCTAAGCGTTATTGGCTCTAATACTATGAGTATTAACAGCATCATTACAATCGCTAAAAAATACTATTATGAAACCCATCTCTACAGTAGTAAACTATGTGGCGAAGCTAAAGAGGAGGCCAAAAAAATACTTTTTTTTGCCCAAAAAATTATTAACCAAGGATTAACCAAACCCACGGTCATCATTGCCGGTGGGGAGACAACGGTCACCCTCAACGGTCTAGGTGTTGGAGGTAGAAATCAAGAGATGGCATTAGCCTTTACCATTGCTGCTGAGAATTATAGACTGGCTGTATCTGACTGGGTATTTTTAAGTGCCGGAACAGATGGGCGAGATGGACCTACAGACGCTGCCGGCGCCATAGTGGATCCTTTTTCCTTTAACCGTATGGTTCAGTCCTCTATCGATCCGACTACTTGTTTGACTAATAACGACTCAAATACAGCCCTTGGCCGTTCAAATGATTTATTTATAACCGGTGCAACCGGTACTAATGTCGCTGATTTACAGATTTTAATACTGCAGCCTTTTTAATTAACAAATACATTAGTTCACTCAGGAGACCTTAATGTTTAACAAATCACAAACTATTGCCGACTATGATGATGAACTCTCTGAGGCAATCAAACAAGAAAATCAACGCCAGGAAACACACATTGAGCTAATCGCTTCAGAAAACTATGCCAGCCCCCGCGTTATGGAAGCTCAAGGCTCGGTGCTAACCAATAAATATGCCGAAGGTTACCCTTCTAAGCGTTACTATGGCGGCTGCGAACATGTTGATACTGTTGAACAATTAGCGATAGACCGTCTTAAAAAACTGTTTTCAGCTGACTACGCTAACGTTCAGCCTCATTCTGGCTCACAGGCCAACATGGCTGTTTACATGGCCTTACTACAACCCCATGATACCATTCTCGGTCTCAGCCTTGCTGATGGCGGTCACTTAACGCATGGCGCAAAACCTAACTTCTCCGGCAAAGTCTATAACGCTATTCAATACGGATTGAATAGTTCAACCGGCGAAATTGATTATGATCAAGTGCAAACACTGGCCCAAGAACATCAGCCCAAAATGATAGTAGCCGGTTTCTCTGCCTACTCCAGAGTGGTTGACTGGGCTCGTTTCAGAGCCATTGCCGATGAAGTCGGTGCTTATTTGTTGGTCGACATGGCCCATGTCGCCGGTTTAATCGCTACCAACTTGTACCCTAACCCAATTCCTTTTGCTGACATTGTTACCAGCACTACCCACAAAAGTCTTCGGGGACCGCGTGGTGGCTTTATTATTTGTAAAAGTAATCCTGATATTGAGAAAAAATTGAACTCAATGATTTTTCCAGGTATTCAGGGAGGCCCTTTAATGCATGTGATTGCCGCCAAAGCCGTTGCCTTTAAAGAAGCACAAGAACCGAGTTTTAGACACTACCAACAACAAGTTATTACTAATGCCCGCGCCATGGCCGATGTATTCATCAGTCGGGGCTATGATATCGTTTCTGGAGGAACAGATAACCACCTATTACTCATTTCATTAGTTGCCAATGGCATTACCGGTAAAGCAGCTGACGAAGCTTTAGGGAAAGCGCACATCACTGTTAATAAGAATGCTGTTCCTAATGATCCTCAATCACCCTTTGTCACCAGCGGAATCCGTGTTGGCACACCCGCACCAACGACACGTGGCTTTAAAGAAAACGAAGTCAAATTAATCGCTGAGTTAATGTGTGATGTCCTTGATAACATTGATAATGAGGCTGTTATTAGTGATGTTCGAAACCAGGTCACGCAGTTATGCGCACGGTTTCCTGTCTACCCAACCTAGACCTTTGTAACTATGTCTTTTAGCTTAATTCCTTATTCAATTCATTTTATCTGGAGTCACAACTATGTCTGATATTGAAATTGCTCAACATGCTGCGAAAAAACCAATTTTGGCGCTCGCTAAAGAACAATACAATATTGACAGTGAACATCTAGACCCGTTTGGCCACTATAAAGCCAAACTTTCACTGGACTACATTGACAGTCTCTCAGGCCAACCGGATGGCAAACTTATTCTGGTTACCGCTATTAGCCCAACACCCGCCGGAGAAGGTAAAACCACCACTACTGTGGGGCTAACCGATGCGATGAATCAATTGGGAAAGAAAACTATTTGTTGCCTGCGTGAACCTTCCTTAGGTCCTTGTTTTGGTATTAAAGGGGGCGCTGCTGGGGGCGGCTATTCCCAAGTCATTCCCATGGAAGATATCAACCTCCATTTTACCGGTGACTTTCATGCCATTGGTGTTGCGCACAACTTACTTTCAGCACTCATTGACAATCATATTCATCACGGTAATGCACTCGCTATTGACGCCAGACGTATCCAGTGGAAACGTGTGGTTGATATGAATGACCGTGCTTTGCGTAACATTACTGTTGGTATGGGGGGGGCGCTGAATGGTTTTCTTCGCTCCGATGGCTATGATATTGTTGTCGCATCTGAAATTATGGCCATACTTTGTCTGGCAACTAGTCGTGCTGACTTAAAACAACGCTTAGGTCGAATCATCATTGGTTACAAAAATGATGCCACCACACCAGTATTCGCCAGTGACTTAAAAGCGCAAGGCGCTATGGCCGCTCTCCTTAAAGATGCCATAAAACCCAATCTTGTTCAAACACTGGAAAATAACATTGCACTGATTCACGGTGGCCCATTCGCCAATATTGCCCACGGCTGCAATACAGTTACTGCCACCAAGACTGCATTAAAAATAGCTGATTACACGGTCACTGAAGCCGGTTTCGGCGCGGATCTCGGGGCCGAAAAATTTATTAACATAAAATGCCGAAAGTCTGGCATCACCCCTTCTGCAGTTGTCTTAGTCGCCACTCTCCGGGCATTAAAATTTCACGGCGGCATTGATAAAGAAAACCTAAACCATGAAAATCTTGAGGCTTTAAAACAGGGCTTTGAAAACCTCGAACGTCATTATAATAATGTGACCAAACAATACGGCCTTCCCTGTGTCATTTGTATTAATCATTTCACCTTTGATACGGACGAAGAAATTCAATTACTAGTAGACCTGTGTCAACATATCGGTGCTCAGTGCATCGTTTCTAAACACTGGGCCCAAGGCGGCGCGGGTGCTTTACAACTCGCTGAAAAGATTGTTGATATTGTTGACAACAGAAAACCCAGCTTTAAATACGTCTACGACGATAAAGACAGCCTCTGGGATAAGATCACCGCAATTGCCACTAAACTATACGGAGCCAGTGAAGTCACAGCCCCACTAAAAATCAGGCAACAAATTGATCGCTGGGAACAAGATTACGGCTCTTTCCCCGTCTGTATCGCCAAAACTCAAATGTCATTTTCCACCGACCCAACCGCCAAAGGCGCACCATCGGGTCATACGTTTGAAATCAGAGAAGTCCGTTTAGCGAATGGCGCTGAATTTATGGTAGCCATTGCTGGCAATATGATGACTATGCCCGGGTTACCCAAAACACCTGCAGCTGAACGAATCGATATTGAAGACAATGGCACCATAACGGGATTATTTTAAGCATTTAATTCCTTTTATCAGGTGATAACTCAAACTACCCGTTTAAATTTGCCGCAGCGTCTCTAGCACTTCTTTGTAATCAGGCTCTGCGGTAATTTCAGACACTAATTGTGTATAGCGAACCTTGTTTTGTTCATCAATAATAAGAACCGCTCTTGCCATTAACCCCAACAGGATACCGGTTGTCATTTCCAGTCCGTAATCGATCGCAAATGAGGAACGAAAACCTGACAGTGGAATAATATTTTTAAGCCCTTCTTGTTTACAAAAACGATCTTGTGCAAAAGGTAAATCGGCTGAAATATTTAAAATAACAGTATTTTTTAAACCGGCTGCTTTTTCATTAAACCGTCTTGCCGAGGCCGCACAAACCGGGGTATCCAAACTGGGCACCACATTTAACAACTTTACCCTCCCCTCGAAAGTAGATAAGTTGACTGTCTGCAACTTATGATTAACTAACGAAAAATCAGCTGCCGAAGCACCCACGACGGGTAATTCACCGCCTGTCTGCATAACCTTGCCCTGCAATGTAATTTCTGTCATTGTTTTCCTCTTAGACTAGCACTAGTCACTATTTACCTTTAGTTCGACTACGCTTATGAGTCTTTATTTTTCTGGTTTTCTTACGCTGACGCTCATCTCGTTTTAATTGCCGATCGGTCAGTGGTTGTTTCCTATTTTTAAATGGGTTATCACCCGATTTAAACTCAATCCGAATGGGTGTTCCCGCCAGTTTTAGGCGATCCCGAAAAAAATTCATTAAATAGCGCTTGTAAGCTGTCGGCACTGAATCCGTTTGATTACCATGAATCACCACAATGGGTGGGTTCTGTCCACCTTGATGCGCATATTTCAGTTTAATTCGCTTGCCCCGAACTAAGGGTGGCTGGTGCGCTTCAATCGCATAGTTCAACACCTGAGTCAAGCCAGGAGTCGACATATCCATCATAGCAGCCTGATAAACTTTTTCAGTCATATCAAACAACTTACCCACACCACTACCGTATAAAGCAGAAATAGTGTGTTTCTGAGCAAAATCAAGAAATGGCAGTTTAAGCTCTATTTGTTTTTTGACTTTTTCTTTATGCTCAATTGTTAAACCATCCCACTTATTAAGGCCAATGATCAGGCCTCTGCCTGCTTCTAAAACCAAGCCCAATAAGCTAGCATCCTGATCAGTAATCCCTTCACTGGCATCGACCAGATAAATAACCACATTGGCACTGTCAATAGCTTGCAAGGTTTTAATAATACTGAATTTTTCAATGGCCTCCGAGACCTTTGAACGACGCCGCATTCCTGCGGTATCAATTAAGGTAAAAGCTTTACCACGACGTTCAAATTCAATAAAAACACTGTCTCGGGTTGTACCGGGTTGATCAAAGACAACTACCCGTTCTTCACCTAACAATCGATTAATCAAGGTTGACTTACCCACGTTAGGACGACCCACCACAGCAACACCAATACGCTTTTCCTGATCCTCTTCAGGCTCTACATTCTGATCAGGAATCAAACTATTAATTTGCTGCAACAAAGCACCGACACCTCGACCATGCGTTGCAGCAATTTTTATCGGATCCCCCAATCCTAAAGCATAAAACTCAAGCCCAGCTTCTTCTTGATTAAGCCCATCAATCTTATTACTGACTAATAAAACCGGTTTTGATAACTTTCTCAATTGGCCTGCTATCGTTTGATCGGATGAATTCAAACCATCACGCGCATCGACCATAAAAATAACAACATCCGATTCTTGAATAGCAATTTGAACTTGCTTGATAGAAAAAGCATCGATACCGTCAAGGTCATCGGCAATACCGCCCGTGTCAACAACAAGGCAATCTCTTTCCCCACGCTTAATATGTCCATATTGGCGATCCCTTGTTAAGCCAGGATAATCAGCAACCAAGGCATCACGAGAACGCGTTAAATAATTAAACAACGTGGATTTTCCCACATTGGGTCGTCCTACTAATGCTATAACTGGTAACACCTTAATTCACCCTTAAAGGAAAGGCTTTTAGAGCAACAACGGAGCCACCGCTGCCATAAATATAAACAATATCATCTTGAATAACAGGCGTTGCTAGAATTGCCTTACCGGTCGCTTGTATCCGCCCAAGTTGATGCCCATCATCACTGGAAAGCCAGTGCACATAACCATCATAATCCCCAACCACCACATAATCCTGATAGACGGCTGGCGCTGTTAACCTACGCATATGTAAATCAGTCTGTTTCCATAAGGAACCACCACTGCGTTGATCCAATTGCCAAATATTACTTTCAGAATCAGACAAATACAAATAACGCCAGTCATGGGAAATACCTGAATAAGAAGAGACGTCTTCATTATCCCAAATAATATCGCCATCCATAGCCAACACCGCACTCATCCCACCCTGATAGCTTGCTATGTAAATGACATCATCAATAATGATAGGATCTGTATCCAAATCAACTAAGCGCTCAATCTGTGTTCGCCCACTCGGAACAGCAAGACTTGCTTCCCATAAATTCTTACCACTTTGAAGTTGTAAAGCAACCATACGTCCATCTGCAAACCCAATGAATACTCGGTCCGAATCAATAACAGGCGTTCCATTACCTCGAATAGATAAAGCGGGGACAGAACGTTCAAAAATCCATCGCTGTTTTCCTGACAATTCATCCAATGCAATAACTTTACCATCAATGGTTCGAACGATAACAATGCCATCACGCACAACCGGGCTTGCTAGAACTTCACTGGTAACCTGAGCAATCCAGGCAGTAACCCCATTGTGACTATTTAACGCAATGACCTGAGCACTACTGGTTCCCAAAAATAAATGCCTGCGTCCCTGCCCGATTCCGGCTGAAATAGGCAACCCTGTTTCTCTCGCCCAGATCACAGCCCCTGATTTTAAGCTAATAGCCTCGACAGTCCCTTGACTTCCTGCGCTAAAAATAAACTCATCAGAAACAACCGGAGCGAGCCTTAAACCTTGACCTTCATAACCTTCTCCAACCTGCCTCTCCCATAACACATCAATCTCTACAGCGGCTTCATAGTCCGTTAATTTTTTAGGCGGTGTAGCATTATCTTTACCGCCCATTAATCCATATGCAAATCGATGCGCACTGTCCCTGGCTATCTGAACAGCAGAACAACCCAAAAAGTTAATAACAACCAAAAATAATAAAACTAATCTCATTCTTTGATTTCAATAATTTCAGAGATAGTTAAGTCATTAATTTTAAGCTGCATCAATGGCGTATTTCGTCCTTTTCTGACGGCATTTTGGTAAGCTGTTCGAGCTTCCCCGCGCCGGTCTAATGCAACATATAAATCACCGGTTAACTCTTGGTAAATACCTTCAAAACTTTCCGCCTGTGTTGGATTAACTTCTGCAATTAATTGCAGCCCCGTATCATAGTCTTCTGTCGCCAGAAACAAACGTATCAAGCGAATGCGGGCAATATGGTTAATTTCACCGGCCGCTGATGCAACCAGTTTTTTCAAAAAAACTTTTGCAGCATCATAGTCATTGTTATCAACTTTTATTTTGGCTTGAAATAAAACTGAAAACTCAGCATAAGGCGTGGTTTCATACTGCTGGACCAAACGATCCGCTATTTTAAGCGCCGATTCCGTCTTACCCTCTTTCTGCGCGGATAATAGCTCCCCATATAAATTTGATGCCTCAATAGTCAAATCAGCCTGATAATTCTCCCAATATTTCCAAGAAAGAATGATGACAACTGCAAGTACAATCCCAGAAATAACTGAGGCTCCATTGGCTTTCCACCATCGCTTTAATGCTTCTACCTGCTCTTCTTCTGTTTCGTAAATTTCCACGTCTGCTTTACCTTAATTTTAAAAAACTGTTATTCAAATAATAGACATTCAAAAAGATCGTCCGTCACGACGCACAATATCCAATGCCTTTTCTAGGTACATACCGACCTCTTTTGGGGCCATATTATTTTGATCCTGTTGTATTCGAAGTGATTTCACACCGACCTCACCATTTGCGACTTCGTCATCACCTATAATTAAAGCGACTTCAGCACCACTTTTATCCGCTTTCTTAAACTGACTCTTAAAACTACCGCCCCCACAATGGACCTGTAATTTCAGTGTTGGCAATTGATCTCTCAACGTTTCCGCTAGAACCATCCCAACAGCTCGCGACTTATCACCTACACAGATCATAAAAACATCAATTGAACGCTTCGGGCTAGATTCCTCATCAAGCATCTCAACTAAGGCCATTAATCGCTCCATACCCATAGCAAAGCCAATTGCAGAAGAACTACGAGCGCCTAATTGTTCAACCAAACTATCATAGCGCCCGCCAGCACAAACAGTTCCCTGTGCGCCTAAATCATTTGTTACCCACTCAAAAACAGTATGCCCATAATAATCAAGCCCACGGACCAACCGACAATTAATCTTATAGTCAATACCCATCTCATCCAATAGCTGGGTGAGCCCTTTAAAATGTTGCAGGCTCTCATCTCCCAGAGATTCCATTAAGGTCGGCGCCTGTTCGACCAGAGTCTGTACTTCAGGATTTTTACTGTCAAGAATCCTCAGCGGATTGGTTTGTAATCGGCGCCGACTGTCGTCATCCAATGAAGCAATATGTTTTGAAAAAAAGACAACCAGTTTTTCCCTGTAATGTTGCCGCTCTTCCTTTGAACCCAAAGTATTCAATTGCAACTCTAATTTATCTCTTATTCCTAACTGAGTCCATAATCGATGCCCAAGAACAATTATCTCAGCATCAATATCAGGACCCGCCATACCGTATGTTTCTACCCCTAACTGATAAAATTGTCGATAACGACCTTTTTGTGGCCGTTCATGACGGAACATAGGTCCGTAATACCATAGCCGCTGAATTTTGTTATGTAGCAAGCCATGCTCAATACCGGCTCGAAGACACCCCGCTGTCCCTTCGGGTCTTAATGTCAATGAATCACCGTTACGATCATTGAAGGTATACATCTCTTTTTCAACAATATCCGTAACTTCACCAATTGACCGATTAAACAGTTCAGTTTTCTCCACAATAGGCAAACGGATTTCCTGATAACCATAACTGGCTAAAACCTGTTGAAACACCTTCTCAACACGTTGCCAGCTTTGCATTTGCTCAGGGAGTACATCATGCATCCCTCTTACTGCTTGAATATTCTTTGCCATAAACCTATTTAATTTATTTTCAATACATTAAAAGTAGTATTGTTCAAATACTACTCTTCCGTTGAATGTTATTATTTATTTCACCAACGATTGGGCTTCTTTCGACGCTGGAAAATTTTTCTTTAAAATCTGGCGATAATGTTCCGCCGCCGTTATTCGACCCAACTTGTTTTCGATCTTATATGCCAACAAAACTGAAACCGCTGTTTCCAAATTAACTGTGAAAAATTGCTTAATATAGTTACGTGCTGAAAGAAACTCCTGACGCACATAATTAAGTGTCGCTAATTCAAATAAAGCCGGCGCAAAACTATTATTTCGCGTAATTGCTTGTAAAAAGTTTTTTTCAGCAAGTTGTTGATTCCCTTTAATGAGTTGACAGCGCCCAGCATTACTATAAGACAACCACGAGCGGTTATTAAAAGGCAATTCAGCGGCTTTAATGAGCATCTCAAAGCCATTATCAACGTCCCCGTGCTGACACAAAAAACGTCCGTAATTATTTAATACACTTGGGTTATCAGGAGCGAGACTCAACGCACGTTTATAATAAGGCACGGCTAATTCTTTCTTACCTGTCGTTTCATAAAAAATAGCCAGTGCGTTGTGACTTGCAAAATTTTCATCATCAACGGCATGGGCCTTGTTCAACTTCGTTAACGCAACGCGATAATCACCCATTTCCATATAACGAAGACCCAAATCAATATAGAGTTGTGCATCTGTCTTGCGTTTTTCTTTATTTCTAGCATCGGTTGCAGTGCAGGCGGTCAGAAAAAATACTAGCGCTAAAATAAACCATCCCTTTAAATTAAAAAAATCGTTATTTAATTTAGCCATAATTTTCAGTAATGATCACTCTTGAACTAAAAGGTCAACCCGAGAGCGGTTCGACATTGACACGATTTTTCGCTAATTTAACTTGCCGCCGACTTTTATCGGCCACCTTTCCGACTAACTGGCCACACGCAGCATCAATATCCTCACCCCGTGTTTTTCTGACGGTTGTGATTATTCCTGCTTTATGTAAAATTCTTCTAAAGGCCTCAATAGCACTTACTTTTGAACATTCGTAACCCGAATTTGGGAACGGGTTAAATGGAATTAGATTCATTTTACAAGGCACGTTTTTTAATAATTTAACTAACGCGCGTGCATCTGAAAATGTATCATTCACGCCATCAAGCATCACATACTCGAAGGTTATAAAACCTCGCGGCGAATGTTTAACTACATCCTGACAGGCCTCCATGAGTTGCGCTAAGGGATACTTCTGATTAATCGGAACCAACTCATTCCGCAAGACATCATTAGGAGCATGTAACGATACTGCCACACTGACATCGCAAGCTGCTGATAAACGATACATAGCTGGGACCACACCTGAAGTACTCACGGTAACCCGCCGTTTTGATAACCCATAAGCGCAATCATCCAACATTAAATTGACTGCTTTGACAGTATTATCAAAATTAAGCAAGGGTTCACCCATGCCCATCATGACCACATTGGTTATTCTAGACTCATCACCCAGTCGATGATTCGCAACCCATAATTGACCAATAATTTCAGCAGTCGTTAAATTTCGATTAAACCCTTGCTGGGCTGTTGAACAAAAAGAACAGGCTAACGCACACCCCACTTGTGATGACACACACAAGGTCCCGCGTTTTTCCTCAGGAATAAAAACCGTTTCAACACGATTCCCACAAGCCATTTTTAATACCCATTTAACCGTGCCATCTGTCGCCACCTTCTCAAGAACTATCTCAGGAAGGTTGATCATGCAATGCTCTTTTAAGTAAGTTCTAAGTGACTTACTTAAATCGGTCATTTCATCAAAATCAGTCACCCCCGCCTGATAAAGCCATTTAAGCAATTGTTTTGCACGAAAGGGTTTTTCACCTATTTTCGAGAAATACGCTTCTAACCCTTTCTTGTCGAAATCAAGCAGGTTGTCAAAATTGCGTTTAACGGGTTCTGTTACAGAGTTCATCATCATTAAAAAAGAACGCAATTTCTTCTGCTGCTGTTTCTAACGCATCTGAACCATGAACAGCATTTTCATCGATACTCTCTGCAAAATCAGCACGGATAGTACCGGCATCAGCTTCCGCTGGATTGGTTGCACCCATTAATTCTCTATTTTTTAAAACTGCATTTTCACCTTCCAGAACCTGAACCACCACGGGTCCTGAGATCATGAAAGAAACCAGATCATTAAAAAAAGGACGCTCACTATGTACTGCATAAAATCCTTCAGCTTGTTCTTGAGTCAAATGCAACATCTTTGATGCAACAATGCGCAAGCCATTTTTTTCAAAACGACTGTAAATATCACCGATTACATTTTTAGCGACTGCATCAGGCTTTACAATAGAAAACGTACGTTCAACTGCCATTTATCTCTCCAAAATAAAAAAATTTAATTTTTAACAATGTCCCTACGGATGATTATTAATATCCACCCCTTCTTTCTCGGGTAACATCAAATCCTCTTTACGAACACCCAGCGCCAACACAACGGGGCTTGCAATAAATATAGACGAATAAGTTCCCGTCAAAACACCCACTAATAATGCGATAGCAAAATTATGAATAATCTCACCGCCTAAAAAGGCTAAGGCAATTAATACCAGCATAGTTGTGAGTGATGTCATCAACGTCCGGCTCAATGTCTGATTTAATGAATTATTTAAAATAACCTGCGGTGTTCCTTTCCTAAGATTTCTAAAGTTCTCCCGTATCCGGTCATAAACAACAATAGTGTCGTTTAATGAATACCCGATAACGGCCAAAATAGCAGCTAATACCGTCAAATCAAACTCTAACCCAAGAACAGAAAAAAAGCCTAGTGTAATAACAACATCATGAATCAATGCCGCCACTGACCCCAAAGCAAATTTATATTCAAATCGCCACGCGACATAAATCAAAATACCAAAGATTGAATACAATAATGCCAGACCGCCGTCTTCCGCCAATTCATCCCCGACTTGAGGCCCAACAAACTCGACCCGTCTCAAATCAGCTATTTGTTCCGAAGAACTATTGATCGCACTCAAAACCTGAACACTGGCTTGCGAATGATTAACACCTTCACGCGGTTTAATTCGAATTAACACATCTTTGGCCGTTCCGAAATGCTGCACAGTCGCATCACCGAATTCATGAGCTTCTAAGGCAGAGCGAATACTATCAAGCTCAACTATTTCACTATAGCCAACCTCAATTAATGTCCCCCCCGTAAAGTCAATTCCTAACTTCAGGCCATTGACAACCAATGACACCATCGAAATAAGTAGCAACAAACCCGAACCGACTAAAGCGATTTTTCGTTTACTTATAAAATCAAAATTTTGTTTTAACATGACCATATGAAATATTTTCCTAGCCTTAATTAAAGTTACTTAACGTTAAAAATAACTACAGTGACAAACGCTCTACTCGCTGCTTGCCGTATATTAAATTAATCATCATCCGTGTTCCCATAATTGCGGTAAACATAGAGGTCATAATTCCAAGCGATAATGTGACTGCAAAACCCTTAATCGGCCCAGTACCAAAGCCAAATAAAACCAATGCAACGAGCAGTGTTGTAATATTGGCATCAAAAATAGTACCAAACGCTTTTTCATAGCCCGCGTAAATACTGGCTTGCGGAGAATTACCGTTGCGTAATTCTTCACGAATCCGCTCAAAAATAAGGACATTTGCATCTACCGCCATACCCACGGTTAAAACAATACCCGCAATCCCCGGTAATGTCAGGGTTGCCTGAATCATTGACAGCAATGCAACAATAATTATCAAATTAAAGGCTAATGCCACATTGGCAACCAAGCCAAACACTTTGTAATAAAACGCCATAAAGACAAGCACTAATGCAAAACCTACCATAACCGATAGTGTGCCTTGGTCAATATTATCCTGTCCTAAGCTCGGCCCAACTGTTCGCTCTTCAACAATCTCAATCGGAGCAGCTAGCGCACCTGCTCGTAATAATAAAGCTAAATTACGGGCTTCTGTAGTACTGTCTAAACCGGTAATTTGAAACCTTTTACTAAATACCCCTTGAATAGTTGCGACATTAATCACTTCTTCAAGTTTTTCTTTATGGCGCACCTTCTTACCGTTAGCTATACGTGTTTCAACCTTATTTTCAATAAACACAACCGCCATGGGTTTACCAATATTATCACGGGTTGTACGCCCCATTTTCTTGGCTCCAATGCCATCTAAGGTAATATAAACCGCTGCGGAATTATTTTGGTCAAGCCCTGAAGAAGCATCAACGATTTGATCGCCGGTAACAATAATCTGACGTTTTAAAAGAATCGGCTGACCATTACGTTCATGATATAACCGTGAACCAATCGTCTGCTTTCCTTTGGCTGCAAGTTGAGCATCGTGTTTAACATCAACCATTCTAAATTCCAACGATGCAGTTGCACCAAGAATCTCTTTAGCACGCGTCGTATCTTGCACGCCCGGCAACTGCACAACAATCCGTGCCTCTCCCTGCTGTTGAATAATAGGTTCTGCAACACCCAGTTCATTAACCCGGTTTCGCAGGGTTGTCATATTCTGAGCCAATGCAAATTTCTTTATTTGTTTTTTCTCGTCTATGGAAATGCGTGCTTCAATAACAAACAACTCTTGACCATCACTCAGTTTAAGATTTCTAAACTCAGTACCTAATACCGCTTTTGCATTAGCCGCATCCGCTTCTGATTTTAATTTAACTTGAACAAAGTCATTAACCTTAGCAATCGAAGCATAGCGAATTTTCTCAGCCCGCAACGCCCCTCGAATATCACCGACATAACGTTCTTCAGCCTGCTTAATTGCCGCATCCATATCGACTTCAAGCAAGAAATGAACCCCGCCACGTAAATCCAAGCCCAAATACATAGGTTCTGCAGCAATAGCACGTAACCATGCCGGTGTCGCCGGAGCCAAATTCAGAGCGGTCGTAAACCCTCGCCCTAAAGCAACCTTTAAATAATCTGCTGCCTTTATCTGATCATCAAGATTTTCCAGACGAACCAATATCCGATCACCACTAAATTCGATCGCCTTTGCCGTAATACCTTGCGCACTTAATGTTTTTTCTATTAAGTCGCGTTGATCTTCATTGAGTTGAGTGCTTCGCGTTGAAGAAATCTGAACCGAAGGATCGTCACCATAGATATTTGGCAACGCATAAAGTAAACCCAAGCCCAGAACTAGGACAATAAATAAATTTTTCCAAAGAGGGAAACTGTTCTGCATAGTAATTCCAAAAACAAATTTAATTCATAAAAAAACGAGACCCTTACGCTGAGCATTAACATGCCCGTCATAAGGGAAAATGTTCCGAAGAGACGACTTATGAATTATTTAATCGCTTACTTTGAACTTTAAAAGTACCTTTAGGCATCAAGTTTTGAACTGCTTGCCTTTGTATTTGCACAATCATGTTATTACCAACATCTAACTGCACAAAATTATCATCCAGACTCACCACTCGGCCCAACATTCCACCGTTAGTAACCACTTCAGCCCCTTTCGTTAAGGCACCGATCATTTTCTTCTGCTCTTTGCCTTTCTTTTGTTGTGGTCGAATAAATAAAATATAGAAAAAAAACAAAATCCCTAAAGGAAAAGCCAAACCCTGCCATCCTGGACCTTCTACTGCAGCCGCTCCCGCTGCAACTGTTTCACCAACAGCTAATGCGTCAGAAATAAAAAAACTCATTGTCTATGCCCACTCTTTAAAAAATTAGATTGATTGAAAAAAACGATCCATTATGCCACATCAGGAGCTACTTTACCCTGTTGTTGATAAAAATTTATTACAAATTGCTCTAAATCTTCTGCTGCTATTGCTTCCCGTAATTGCGCCATTAGACTGAGGTAATAATACAAATTATGAATCGTATTCAACCTTGACCCGAGCATTTCACCGCATTTATCCAAATGCCTGAGATAAGACACTGAAAAATGACGACAGGTGTAGCACTGACAATTATTATCTACAGGACCATTATCAAACTGATAACGACTATTACGAATGCGCACCACCCCTTTACTGGTAAATAAATGACCGTTTCGAGCATTACGTGTTGGCATTACACAATCAAACATATCAATCCCACGCCGAACACCCTCAACTAAGTCCTCAGGCGTACCCACACCCATCAAATAACGCGGCTTATCCTTCGGCATACGACCTGCAATCGCATCTAACATCCGCATCATTTCAGGTTTAGGTTCCCCCACTGAAAGCCCACCAATCGCATAACCATCAAAACCCATGTCAATTAAACCCGTTAACGACTCTTCCCGTAAGTCACTAAACATACTGCCTTGAACAATACCAAATAAAGCCGACAAACTATCACCGTGCGCTACTTTACTCCGCTGCGCCCAACGCAATGACAACCGCATAGACTCAGCGGCCACCTCTTTAGTCACCGGATAGGGTGTACATTCATCAAAAATCATCACAATGTCTGATCCCAGCGTCTTTTGAACAGCCATTGATTCTTCAGGCCCCATAAAAATCTGATCGCCATTAACCGGCGAGTTAAAGGTAACACCCTGCTCTGATATTTTGCGCAACTCCCCTAAACTAAAAACCTGAAACCCACCTGAATCAGTCAAAATAGGTCCTTCCCAGGCCATAAAGTCATGCAAATCACCGTGCTTGGCCATCACTTCCAATCCCGGCCTCAACATTAAATGAAAGGTATTTCCTAAAACAATTTCAGCACCCAATTCTATTAATTCATGCGGCGTCAGTGACTTCACTGTGCCATAAGTCCCCACCGGCATAAATGCTGGCGTCTGAATAATGCCGCGATCAAACCGCAACTCGCCCCGCCTTGCCATCCCATCACTATTTTTTAACTGAAATCTCATTGTTATATCCTGAAAAGACCATTCAGAAAGTTAAGCGTAAATAAAACCACGCTTGCTCGAAAAAAACCACAACCGCCACTAAAAGCCCAAGCGACTTACCGTTCTACAATGGATTCCCCTTTTGCTAATTTAGGTAGCCGACCCTCCAAGCCCATGGCATGACGCATCACTTTATGCCGCGCAGGAGTAAAGCGGTCAGCAAACCCCAAACCAACATTACGCAACAACCGCAACGGTGCTATTTGATTACTGAAAACCCGATAAAATACTTCCATTACATTCATCATTTTCAGATTCTCACCACGACGCAAATCTTCATAACGTTGCAAAACCCTTAACGAAGCAATATCCTGATCGTTATGATGACCGGCAACCAAGACCTCTGCCAGCGTTGCCGCATCGAGTAATCCGATATTGACACCTTGCCCAGCAAGGGGATTAATCATATGCGCAGCATCACCCACCAGCGCCGCCCCCGTCTTAACATAACTTAATGCATGCTGGCGTTTAAGTGGAAAACTAGCAACCCCTAAAATCTGACCGACAGACCCTAAGCAGTCAGGAAAATTTGCAAGTAACTCAGCCAATAATAAGGGTTTAGGCAAGGCCTTAAGACGCCGAACTTCATCCGGGGAGTTATACCAAACAACCGATCCAAAACGTCCAGTTAATGGCAGGAAAGCCTGCGGCCCACTGGGAACAAAACGCTGCCAAGTAATATCTTGCTGTTCATAGTCTGTTTCAATATAAATAACCAGCGCATGCTGTGCATAATCCCAACTATTAACCCCTAAACCAACGGTTTGCCTGACTCTTGAATTACCCCCATCTGCCGCAACCAACAGCCTTGTTTTAAATAGCCGCCCACCTTCCAACTCAATGGTCGTTAAACCCGAGCCATAATCGATCTTGGCAATCCTATCCGGGCATATCAACTCAACATTAGCAAACTCCTGCAACCGTTCCAGCAATGCTAATTGAATAACCCTATTCTCAACAATAAACCCTAATTCAGGCTGATTAATATCTTGACTTCTAAACTCGGGACCGTCATTTAACTCCCAAACGCGCATACGTTTATAAGGACAAGCTCGCCGCTCAACAATCCCAGGCCAAACAGCTAATGATTCAAAAATAGCCTGCGAGGCTTTACTTAAAGCTGAAACTCTTAAATCATGCGGCTGATCCAACTTAAAAGCCGCCGGCATTGATTGTTCAATAACACCTACCTTTAACGAGGTATCGCCTAACGCACAACCGACCGTTGCACCCACCATGCCGCCACCCACAACAATGACATCAAATTGTTTGTCCATAAATACTCTTAAAAATGATCAATTAACATCGAATGTTTTTCTTTTTGCCCCACAGCAGCCTTTTTTCGACAACGTGAACCCTGTCATTTTGCAAAAACCCTCACCACCCCCTCAGTATCGCCTTAACCACTGCCAATAATTACTCAAGAGGTTAATTTAATAGGGTGAACCTAAAAACACAGCACCCACAAAGAGAGAACCCAGCCGACACTAGCCTTGCTTTACTAATCTCTTTTTTTTATAATTACAGGGCTAATTTGTGACGCATGTGATTTTATCTCATTCATCACATCAAATGATAAAAATATGCCAAAGCATTAAATTTCGCAATATTATCGGCACTACTAACAGGGTTTTATTCATTGCCCTGTTAATAGTGCCTGCATCTGAGCTGCAGTATAGCAAAAACTGTACAGATCAGCATTCCTGAAACCCACACTGCATAATGTAGCGGGTTTTAGCTCGAAATCATTGTTAGGTAATTAAATTAGGTGGTTCAAACATGTCCGTTAAAACATATAAAAAACCTCATAAACAAGGTTTATATGACCCTGCAAATGAAAAAGACAGCTGCGGCGTAGGCTTTATTGCCCACGTTAAAGGTCATCGCTCACATAAAATAATTCAAGATGCAGGTATTGCTCTTGAAGCCATGACTCATCGCGGTGCGTGCGGTTGTGAAGCTAATACAGGCGACGGCGCTGGCATCATGACTGCCTTACCCCATGATTTTTTCACCAAAGTTGCGTTAACAGACTTAGCTGTAACACTCCCAACCCCCGGACACTATGCCGCAGGTTTGGTTTTCTTACCGCAAGATGCCACCGAAAGGAAACAATGCAAAACTGTTGTTGAAGACTTTATTCGCCAACAAAACCAACAACTTATTGGATGGCGACCGGTCCCTGTTGACGCCGATGCCGCCGATATTGGCCCCTCCGCACGGGCAACAGAGCCTGTTATTGAACAGCTCTTTATCGCGGCCTCAGACGGTTTTAGCGACGACAGTTTTGAAAGACAACTTTATTTAATCAGAAAGCAAGCCACAAAGGTCATCCGTAATGACACTACACTGGCACAACACGCCATGTTCTACGTGTGCAGTTTGTCGACTAAAGTCATTATCTACAAAGGTCAATTAATGCCCGAACAAGTCATGAAATATTTTCCTGACTTAAATGATCCTGACTTCACCTCCCATTTGGCCATGGTTCACTCGCGCTTCAGCACCAACACCTTCCCGTCATGGGATCGGGCTCAACCTAATCGCTTTATGAGCCATAATGGTGAAATCAACACTTTACGAGGCAACCAAAACTGGATGCGTGCTCGAGAAGGCATGCTTAGCAGTGCTCTGTTTGATGATGAACTGACAAAAATTCTGCCGGTTGTCGAGCCTGATTGCTCAGACTCCGGCACCTTTGACAATGTCCTTGAATTTTTGTTAATGAGCGGTCGAACACTCCAGGAAGCCGTCATGATGATGGTCCCTGAGGCCTGGCAGAACCATGAGACCATGTCTGAAGAAAAGCGCGCTTTTTACGAATTTAATTCTGCTGTGATGGAACCTTGGGATGGTCCAGCCTCTATCGTATTTACCGATGGTAAATACATCGGCGCAGTGCTTGACCGTAATGGCCTACGTCCTAGCCGTTATTATCTGACGCATGATGATCATGTCATTATGGCCTCTGAAGTCGGTGTCGTACAGGTTGAACCTGAAAATGTTAAATACAAAGGCCGGTTGCAACCAGGTCGTATGTTTTTAGTTGATTTTGAACAGGGTCGATTAATTCCTGATGAAGAACTAAAGTCATCTTTTGCCGCAAAACGTCCCTATGGTGACTGGCTTAATCAGCACCGTCTGCAACTGAGTGATCTCAATATAAACCCTGACAACCAGTCTTTCGAGCCTGATACTCTCATGGCGAGAATGCAAGCATTTGGCTTCACCAGTGAAACGATGCAGTTTATGCTAATTCCCATGGTCAGAGAGAAACGTGACCCTTTAGGATCCATGGGTAATGATTCTGCTTTAGCATGCTTATCAGACCAGCCAAGAATGTTGTATGACTATTTTAAACAATTATTCGCACAGGTCACCAACCCGTCTATCGACTCAATTCGTGAAGAAACGATTATGTCTTTACGATGCTATATAGGGCCTGAAAAAAATCTCATTGAAACCACCGCAGAACATTGCCATCGGTTACTCATTGAACAACCTATTTTAAGCAATCCTGAATTGGCAGCGATCAAAGACATTGACCATCGCGGCTGGAATACCAAGACTATTGACATTACTTGGCCTAAAGCTGAAGGAAACGCAGGGCTTGAAAAAGCACTTGATCGTATTTGCGCTGAAACAGAACAAGCGATTGAAGAAAATGCAGAGCTAGTGATCCTATCAGACCGAAATGTCAGACCTGATCGCATTGCACTTCCGGCTTTACTTGCAACCGGCGCTGTACATCAACATTTGCTACGTCTAGCGCAAAGAACACGTATTGGTCTCGTTCTTGAAACCGGTGAGGCCAGAGAAGTTCATCACCACTGTCTCTTAATTGGGTTTGGCGCCGATGCAATCAATCCTTATCTGGCTTTTGAATCATTATGGCAAGCACGTCGTGACGGCCTCTTAGACAATGACTTAGCAGACGATAACACCATTGTTAAGACCTACCAAAAAGCCGTCGGTAAAGGCATGCTTAAAGTAATGGCTAAAATGGGCATATCAACCTTACAAAGCTACAAAGGCGGTCAGATTTTCGAAGCTATTGGTCTACGTGATGCTGTTATTGAACGTTGTTTTAAAGGTACGGCCAGCCGTATCCAAGGTGTTGATTTCGATGTCATCGCCTCAGAAACAAGTCGCAGACACCTCATTGGCTACCCCAAAAACAGTAGCGAAAACGCAGATAGCCTCCCTAATCAAGGTGAATTTCACTGGCGTGCCAAAGGTGAAAAACACATGTGGGACCCTGAAGCCATCAGCAACATTCAACTGGCTACGCGAACTAACAACCATGAAACCTATGCGCAATTTGCCGAGCATATGAATCGTGATTCTAAAACGCGCTGTACCATTAAAGGCTTGTTGGGTTTTAAAGAAAACATCACCGCTGTGCCTTTAGACGAAGTCGAATCAGCGCAAGAAATTGTTAAGCGTTTTTGTACTGGGGCTATGAGCTTTGGTTCAATCTCAGCCGAAGCACATGAATCATTAGCTATCGCCATGAACCGTCTAGGCGGTAAAAGCAATACCGGTGAAGGGGGGGAAGACAGTGAACGTTTTACCCCGATGGCGAATGGTGACAGTAAACGTTCTGCCATTAAACAAATCGCCTCTGGGCGCTTTGGTGTTACTGCGTGGTACCTTGCCAATGCGGATGAACTACAAATCAAAATTTCACAAGGTGCTAAACCCGGTGAAGGCGGCGAATTGCCTGGCGGAAAAGTTGACAGCTATATCGCAAGGCTACGCCACTCGACACCCGGTGTTGGCTTAATCAGCCCACCACCGCATCATGACATTTACTCAATTGAAGATTTAGCACAATTAATTTTTGATCTTAAAAACTCAAACCCATCAGCTAGAATCAGCGTTAAACTCGTCTCGGAAGTCGGCGTAGGAACTATTGCCTCTGGCGTTGCTAAAGCCCATGCGGATCATATCCTTATTTCCGGTGATGGTGGTGGCACCGGTGCATCCCCTCTTACCAGCATCAAACATGCCGGTCTTCCTTGGGAACTCGGCATTGCTGAAACGCATCAAACACTGGTTATGAATGATTTACGCTCTCGCGTAACCTTACAAACTGACGGTGGCTTAAAAACCGGTCGTGATGTGGTTATTGCCGCCTTATTAGGTGCTGAGGAATTCGGTTTTAGTACCGCCCCCCTCATTACACTGGGCTGTATTATGATGCGCAAATGTCACCTAAATACCTGTCCTGTCGGTATTGCGACACAAGACAAAGAACTTCGCAAGAAATTCAAAGGAGATCCTGAGTACGTCGTTAACTACTTATTTATGGTTGCTGAAGAAGCACGTGCATTAATGGCTAAACTAGGTTTTCGATCAATCGACGAAATGGTTGGCCGCACCGATGTCCTTGAGACTAACGAAGCCATTGCACACTGGAAGGCTGATGGCCTTGATTTGACCTCCTTATTGACAATGGCTCCGAAACCACATGACGGTGTTAAAGTAATCAAGACTATTCCACAAGACCACGGTCTTGACACGGTTATTGATAATCAATTATTGGCAATCTGTGAAGAGGCCTTGGCTAATGGCACCCCAGTTAGTCATGAAATGGCTGTTATTAATACAGACCGGACTGTAGGGACTATTCTTAGCCACAACCTCGTTAAAAAATGGGGCGCTGAAATGTTACCGACTGACACCATTAACCTTAAATTTAATGGCTCCGCGGGACAAAGTTTTGGTGCTTTTTTAGCAGGTGGAATCACCATGACTATTGAAGGTGATGCTAACGACTATGTGGGTAAAGGGCTATCAGGTGGAAAAGTTATTGTATACCCACCTAAAAACAGTTCCTTTGCTTCCGAAGAAAACATTATTGTCGGCAATGTCGTTCTCTACGGCGCCACCTCAGGATCTGCATTCCTACGCGGCCGTGCTGCCGAACGTTTCTGTGTTCGTAACTCAGGGGCCCTAGCGGTTGTTGAAGGCGTGGGTGACCATGCTTGTGAATACATGACCGGTGGTAGAGTCGTTATCTTAGGACCTACCGGACGTAACTTTGCGGCGGGCATGAGTGGTGGGATTGCCTATATTTGGGATTACAATAATGAATTCCGGAAAAATTACAATCCAGGTATGGTTGAACTTGAAACCGTTGAGCAACCTGAAGACGTCAGTGAATTACAGAATCTAATTTCATTACATTTTGAGAACACTGCATCCCCAATTGCCAAACAAATTCTAGACAACTGGTCATCAGTCTTAACTCAATTTATTAAAGTCATGCCTACCGACTATAAACGTGTTCTAGCCGAACGCGCACAACAAAGTAGCCATGCACACGGAGAAACAAGCAATGGGTAAACCGACAGGGTTCAAAGAATTTCAACGCCAAACGATTCCATATCGTGACCCGCAAGCAAGGCTTACTGATTATCAAGAAATCTATACGACGCCACCTGAGTCACATCTAACGACCCAAGGGGCACGTTGCATGGATTGTGGCGTTCCATTTTGCCAGTCAACAACGGGCTGTCCCGTTGACAATCTCATACCAGAATGGAACGACTTGGTTTATCGTGGCCGTTGGAAAGATGCACTTGACCGCTTACACCGAACCAATAATTTTCCTGAATTTACCGGCAGGGTTTGCCCTGCACCCTGCGAAGGGTCCTGTGTTTTAGGTATTAATGAACCGCCGGTCACCATTAAAAATATTGAAAATTCCATTATTGACCGCGGTTTTGACGAAGACTGGGTTCAAGCACTTCCCCCGTCAACGGAAACAGGGTACACAATTGCCATTATTGGCTCTGGGCCTGCCGGAATTACCGCCGCTCAACAATTGCGCCGTATTGGTCACACCGTTACCGTCTATGAACGTGCCGATCGTATTGGTGGCCTACTCATGTATGGTATCCCCAACATGAAGCTTGAAAAGAAAGTAGTCGACAGAAGAATCGACCAATTACGTGCTGAAGGGGTAACCTTTATTACCAATGCCCATATTGGAAAACCTGAAGACTTTCCTAGCGGGCATATCAACCAAATCATGACCGAGAATAATCATGAAATGAACTTTATTGACCCCAATGAACTTGTCAAAAATAATGATGCCGTACTGTGGGCAACCGGTGCAACCAAACCACGTGACTTGCCGATCCCCGGACGAGAACTCAAGGGCATTCACTCAGCAATGGACTTTTTAACCCGCAATACCAAAAGCCTATTGGACAGCGACCATGAAAACGGTCAATTTATCAGTGCTAAAGACAAAAATGTCATTGTAATTGGAGGTGGCGATACTGGAACCGATTGTATTGGCACGTCTTTACGCCATGGCTGTAAAACATTGGTTAATTTTGAGCTTCTACCCGAACCCCCTCAAACACGTGCTGATGATAATCCTTGGCCTCAATGGCCTAAGATATTCCGTGTTGATTACGGTCATGAAGAAGCCACAAAACGTGATGATAAAGACCCCCGCGAATACTGCATACTCAGTAAAGAATTTATTGATGACGGCGAAGGTAATCTAGCCGGTGTTCGCACAGTTAATGTTGAATGGAGCCAAGATGAAAACGGTCGATATACTATGACCGAAGTTCCGGGTAGTGAAAAAGAATGGAAAGCAGACTTGATCACCTTAGCGATGGGGTTTTTAGGGCCTGAAGCTACAGCTACTGATATGATCAATATTGACTATGATAATCGCTCAAACATAAAAGCCGAATACGGACAGTTTAGCACAAACGTTGAAGGTGTTTTTGCAGCAGGCGATTGTAGACGAGGACAATCTCTCGTAGTCTGGGCAATCAATGAAGGCCGTGGTGCAGCTCTCGCTATAGACCAATACTTACAAACAAAACAATAAAATAAGTTAACAAAAACGCTTTATTTATCAATGCTACCCATTGAGCGTAGCATTGATAAATTGCAAATTATTGCTTATCAATCAAGAGACCAGCTTTTCTGAGTTGTCCTTATTAACACTAAAAACGGCACTCAGATACTGATACATCGACACAACGGTAATAACTGCGGCAATATAGAGTAATACATAACCTAAAGTACTCACCGGCAAGAATAAAAGATCGTCACTAAAAAGCAAACACCCAATAGCAACCATTTGCGTTCCTGTTTTCCATTTACCTAGATTAGAAACAGCCACTACATCACGTTGACCACTGCTTGCCATCCATTCGCGCAAAGCAGAAATAACCAACTCTCGGCCAATAATAATGGCTGCCGGTATCGTCATAAAAATAGACGATTCCGTTTCAATAATAATAACTAAGGTTAAAACAACCAATAATTTATCAGCGACCGGATCTAAGAAAGCACCAAAATTGGTATGCTGCTCCATTTTTCTAGCCAAGTGGCCATCGAGCCAATCGGTAAATCCTGCAATCGAGAAAATAACCATACAGGCTATATTGGAATATTCCCAAGGCAAGTAAAAAATGATGACGATAATAAATGTTAACGCAATCCGCGTAAAAGTTAGTAATGTCGGTATATTATATTCAACCATGATCTTGATGAAATGTGTCGTAAATTCGTTGTGCTAATTGATGACTAATCCCATCAACACTGCATAAGGCATCCACACCCGCCTTAGAAACACCTTGCAACCCTCCAAACTGTTTTAATAACAATTGTCTGCGCTTAGGTCCAAGGCCATCAATAGACTCCAGAATGGATTTTTTCTTTGCCTTACCACGCCGTAAACGATGTCCGGTAATAGCAAAACGGTGCGCTTCATCCCGAATATTCTGAATCAGTAGCAATGCACTCGCATTCGGATTAATATCTAAGGGTAGATTTGCACCCACACTTATAATTTTCTCCATACCCGCTTTCCGGTCTACCCCCTTGGAAACCCCTAGTATAATAACATTATTTATTAATAATTCATCCAATGCTTTCTCTGCAGCATTAACCTGCCCTAGCCCACCATCAATAAATAAAATATCAGGGGCTTCATGTTCACCTTTAATTAAGCGTTTAAAGCGTCTTGAAACAGCCTGATGAATAGCGGCACAATCGTCACTTTTGGTAATCCCTTCAATATTAAAGCGCCGGTAAGCAGACTTAACCGGACCCTCTCGATCAAAGACCACGCATGATGCAACAGTATGATCGCCTTGGGTATGACTAATATCAAAACATTCTAACCGCTTAGGTATTTTCGCTAAATCAAGCTCTTCTTGAAGACTCACAAAACGATTAAATAAGCTCTGTTTATTACTGAGCCGCCCTAACAAGGCATTTTCAGTATTGGTTTGAGCCATCTTCAGCCATTTTAGACGGTCACCTCGAAGACGCGTTGAAATCGTCACTGCATGCTGGGCTTGTTCTGACAAAACGGCCATAATTAAATCTTGTTGAGGCAACTCATGGTTTAAAAATATTTCATACGGAATTTTTTTTTCTAAATAAAATTGCGTAATAAAGGCCTCCAACACTTCACTTTCAGTATTTTCGACATTCATTTTAGGGAAGAAAATCTTATGACCTAAATGTTGTCCACCGCGAATGAAAAGCACTTGCACACAGGCTAAGATTGATTTGGTCGCACAAACTACAATATCCACATCGCCTTTCTCACCATGAACAAAATGCTTTTCAAGGACCGTACGCAACAAGGCAATTTGATCTCTGAAACGTGCGGCATTTTCAAAATTTAACTGCGCTGATGCTTGTTCCATCTGCACAATCAATTGATCAATCAACAAATGTCCTTTTCCTTCTAGGAAAAGTAGCGTCTTAGCCAATTCTTCGTGATAATCGGCTTGACTCACCAATCCGACACAAGGCGCACTGCAGCGCTCAATCTGGTATTGCAAACAGGGTCTTGACCTATTTTTATAGTAAGAGTCTTCACACTGCCTAATCGGAAAGATCTTCTGTAATATTTTTAATGTTTCCCGAACGGCACCGGCACTCGGGTAGGGTCCAAAATATTGACCGGGTTTATTTTTAGCGCCTCGGTGAAAAGTAATTTGAGGAAAATCCTGATGAGTAGAAATGTAAATATAAGGGTATGATTTATCATCCCGTAAACAAATATTGTAGCGTGGTTTGTAGCGCTTAATTAACTGGCTTTCGAGTAACAATGCCTCCCCTTCCGTATGGGTAATAACTACCTCAATAGATAAAACCTTACTGACCATCGCCAATTGTTTTGGGGAGGTCGACTTGACGCGAAAATAACTCGACACCCTATTTTTAAGATTTTTCGCCTTACCGATATAAATAATATCACCGTGGCTATTGAACATTTTATAAATGCCCGGTCGACGGGTTAAGCCTTTTAAAAAGGACTTAATATCAAAAAATTGACCGGACTCAACATCCTTACTATCAGTCATTTTGTAATTTTTCTATACTCGCAAAAACTTGATGAAACATCTCGACAGTTAATCGCCGAGTATTAACGTTATAGCGACTGCAATGATACGAATCGACTAAATACCGCCCTGGTTCAATCATATGAACCACATTATGAGCAAATTTAAAAGCCGACAATTTAAGCCCCAGTGCTCGTAATACCGCTTGATGCGCAATACTTCCCAAAGCCAGAATAACAACCTGCTTTGAAAGCCCATTAATTTCAGCGGCCAAGTAGTGATTACATTGTCGCACCTCAACGCCCATCGGTTTATTGTCTGGCGGCAAACACTTTACTGCATTGGTAATTCTACACCGAGACAAAACCAGCCCATCGTGGACATTTTTACTTTCTGGGTCGTTACTGTACCCAAACTTAAACAGCGTGTCATACAGTAAAATACCGGCATAATCACCCGTAAATAGCCGACCGGAGGCATTAGCACCATGCATTCCGGGGGCTAACCCCACAATTAATAACTCAGGGTCTGAAGCACCAAAAGAGGGAACAGGACGGGCATAATAATCAGGGTGTTTTTGTTTAACGGAATCCAAAAACGCCCCTAATCGAGGACATTGACGACACTCAATATCAAAACATTCAGTTGTGTTCATCGGCCTTTGTAACTCACTACTGTTGAGACCCTAAGGAGAGGTTTTCGAGATTAAAGCCTCATTAAATAATACTTTAGTTGTTTTAAATTCTTCAATTTGAGATTTGCTCATCCAACAGGATAAATTAACCGTAGATCCTAAAACTAAGAATTTCAAATCTAAATCTGACTTAATACTATCATTTCCTAACGGTAACGATACCGCCTCATTCTTCAAAAACTGTTCAATAGCCTGAATCTTAACCGCAAAATGAGTTTTTGTAGGGATGGGGCGCCAAAATTCACTCTCTTTCTCAAGCGCACGTTTGTCCTCTAGTAGTGCCGTTAATCTGCCGTTATTATCAACCACTGGACTGCCACCCTGAATCTTTTCAAAGTCACCTTCTATTTGCAATTCTGTAACTTTATTTTTAACGCCATTAACCGCTGTCACAATCACCGATTCAAGACTTATTTTTGACTCTCCTTGCATCCTAGCTGAGACTTGTCCAGCCCATAACTCTTTCATGATAAAAATATCCTTATGATTTAAGGCTAACGAAACCTCTGGGCTAATCATTGCAGTTAATAATGCTAAATTCGTGCTTAAATCCTCTGCCCGAATGCGGGCAACAAAATCCGCCCCTTGCTTACTAAAGGTTATTTGCTCACACCCTTTCGCTACATTCTGGGTGGTTAATAAATGCCCTACTGGTGAAATAAACACACCCACACCCGTTGCTGCTAACACCCACGCATCTAAATTAGTCGACGCTAAATTGGTAATACCTTGAATTTTTCCAGGCACCTTTAAAACAATTTTATCCGGTTTATTTACCAGAGTACCTTTTTGCCAGCGACCGGAAAAACTAACTTGATTAGATTGCTGATAGCGTCCATACCCTTCGGGTACTCCATTTTCCCACTCGCCACGGTACTGACTCCCATCTTTAAAATAAAAAACACCTTGTCCATTAAAAACACCGCCATTGAAAGCACCCAAATACATTGCGCCATCGGTAAAAACCAACTGCCCATAACCATGAAATTGATTGTTATGAAACTCACCCACATATTCAAACCGATTTGGATCAACTAATTTCCCTGCTCCTTCAACCTGACCTTGATGAAATTGTCCCTCATAATATTGATTACTTACAAATTCATAACGCCCCAAACCATTTAATTTATTATCTTGCCAGCGACCCTGATAACGATCACCGTTAGAATAAATAAACTCACCTTCTCCAGAGCGCTTTCCATTCACCCATTGCCCGGTATAACGCCTACCGTCAGGTGTTGTAAAAAAACCTTGCCCTGAGTAAGTACCCTGTTGAAAAGCACCTTGATAACGCCGGCCATCCGCATAGTGCTTAACCCCAACACCCTCTTGCCGACCGTTTACCCACTCTCCCTGATAATAATTACCATTTTTCTCACTTAACGTTCCTTGCCCTTCTTGCTTATCCTTGCGCCATGAACCACTGTATTGACTTCCTGAACCAAAGCGATAAACCCCTTTTCCTTCACGCTGATTATTGACCCACTCACCGTCATAATGGTCACCATTGACATATTGAAAACGGCCTTTCCCATGAAAATTACCTTGATCAAATTCACCCTGATAAAACTGGTCATCTTGAAAAGTATAACGCCCCTGACCTTGTCGGACACCGTCGACCATTACACCCACATAACGCCCTTCAGACTCTGAAAGAATCGATCCCTCTTCAATAAAGGTGCACCCCGGGATTAAAAAAGAAAGAAAAAATATGTTAGCAAAAAGTCGCCGCATAACTCTGGAAGATAAAAGTTGAACAACTTTTAGTTTACTTGAATTAACTTAAGAAACAAACGCTATCCACATTCAAGATGTGACACGCTTTAAAAATGTGGTGCCGCTTAAGAAATAAAATCTTTCCGAGGCCTTTCACCCGTTATATCTATAACGGATTCATCATCGAGCAAAGACCTAATAGTCTGCAACAATAACGCAGAATCAATCGGCTTTAACACCCGCGCATTCATTCCGGATGACCTAATTTCCTTTAACTCATCAGGCATCGCATCTGCTGTTAAAGCTATGATCGGTATTTTATGATATTGGGGGTCTTTTCGAATAACCTGTGTTGCCGCAATACCATTCATAACCGGCATTTGTAAATCCATCAAAACACAATCAAATTGTTGCTGCTGAGTTGCCTCAATTGCCTCTAAGCCATTTTCTGCGAGCGTTACTTTAGCCCCATATTCTTCTAATAAATAAATAGCTATTTCCTGGTTGATATCATTATCTTCAACTAACAAAACATTTAATCCTGATAAATTTTCAGTCACTTTTGATTTACTATCATCATCCCGTAACACCGGTTCTGACAAACTTTGTTCTGTAAAGAAATCATTAATCCCTTGCGCAAGACTAAATGTACTTAAGGGTTTTTCTATAACACAAAATAAATCACCCTCTTTGCCTGCTGTGATCTTTTCTTGGTCTAGGCTATCAATAACAACGAGCATGGGTTTGGTATTGTTCACGATAATCTTAGAACAACAATCTACGCAGTTACAATGGCTCTCAATTCGATGCTCTTGTGGATTACAATCATACACAATGAGGTCAAAATCATGCGCCTGCTGAACGTCCTCCAAAGTGTTATCACCTCCGTCCATTTTCTGAATCGGCATTGACAATGCCGTGAAGGTCGACATAATCGCCTGCTGACATAAACTTTCCTGATCCGTTATGAACAAAACCTTCTGCCCTTCACAGGCATCGAAATGCGCATAGACTCCACCAGTATCAACCGTCTCCAGAGTCACCTTGAAATCAAATTGACTCCCTTGATTTATTTTACTGTGACAAGTTAGGTTACCCCCCATTAACTCAACCAACTGTTTACTGATAGACAAGCCTAATCCCGTCCCGCCATATTTACGGGTGGTATTCGTTTCTGCCTGAATGAATGGTTTAAAAATTTCTTGGGTCTTTTCAAGACTCATACCCAGACCCGTATCGGTTACAGAACATTTAAAAATAATCTCCTGATCCAGAGTCTTTTGGGTTTCTAACTTGAATTCAATAACACCCTTATCTGTAAATTTAATGGCATTACTGAGTAAATTAATACAGACCTGACTCAAGCGTAACGAATCCCCAATAACATACTCAGGAATCCTGGGATCAAAGACAAACATCAATTCAACATTCTTCTTACCGTGATTTGAGAAAATAACTCTCAAGTCATCAACCCACTCATGAAAACTAAACCGAGTCCTTTCAAGCGTTAGTTTTCCTGATTCAATTTTAGATAAATCTAAAATATCATTGATTAACATTAATAACCGCTTTGCAGCTGAGTGAATATTTTTTGTATAGTGTGCTTGCTTATCATCTAACAATGATTTCTGTAATATTTCAGCCAAGCCAATAATAGCATTCATGGGCGTTCTAATTTCATGACTCATATTAGCTAAAAAAACTGATTTAGCGCGGTCCGATTCTTGAGCCTTCAATTTTGCCGCAGTCAGCTCAAGAGTCTTGCTATCAAAAACGGTAGCTAACGTTTCTAATTCATCATGCGTTCCGGTCGGACTACACAATACTGATTCATCAGCAGAGGATACTTTTTCGCACAACTGTAATATTGGCGTGGTCACCTTCTTAACTACATGCCGTGAAAATAACAAAGTTCCCACCATAATCACAATGGTTAAGAGTAATAAATCCACTAACCCATTAATAATAGGAAGATATAACGCGTTTTGATTAATCCCTTTAATTAATGTCATATCCAAAGCCGCAACATGGCGTAAATGCTCTGGCGCTTTACGCTCAAAAACCTCATATTGATTAGTAACGTTTTTCTTACCTCCGAGACTAGAATTCCTTTTTCCTGATTTCACTCTACCTTTCTGAGTTATCATCTGAACGGCTAAGCGATCGCCGATAAATAACTGAGTCAATCCTATATTCCGCTTATTTACAAACTGCATTAAACTAGAAACCTTAAACGCGCCTAACAGCCCCCCTTGTACAGACCCATACAAAACAATAGGCACAGACAAACAAATCATCTTTTCCTCAGGTCGATAATAAAACCAAAGGGTTTCAATTTTATTTACATTCAAACAAGCTGCTATATTATTACCTTTCATAGGGTCAACAAGAGGTTGCCCACTTTTATTTACCAGCGTTAAGCCATCAAAACTAAATAACATTTGCTGACTTTTAAGAAACAAAGGTAAATAATCGCTTCGCCCTGCTGGATCAATGAGCGCCTTAATCACTGTATCTCGTTGACTTAACGCACCATTGCGAAGCATCATGTCATCCAACATAAACTCCATACGTTCTAAATCATTCAACAGATCCATGTGGGTTTTCTGTTTTAATTGATCGTAACTATGAGTGAAAAAAGATAAGCTAAAAACAATATAAACAAAAAACATCATGACCCCCACAATTTGTAACATTTGAATGCTCAAACGTTTTGTTATCGAGGTATATTTTGATCCCTTCAAAGGATGATTTAGAACTATGCCTGTCACTGCTATTCGTTCCTAAAAATGCGTAGATTCAAGTCATCAAGACCTAAAGCATCATGGTTCAAAGCAGTAAAAGGGCGGTGATAGTTTTTAATCAAGCCTGAATAATTTTCAATACGCTCTAAACTATCCCTAACTTTTACTCGGTCAATCGATTGCGCCTGTTCAATAGCCTTAACCAAAAGATAGATCAGCTCATAAGCATGCACCGTCCCTGACTCGGATAGTATTTTCTGTGCCCCTGCTGTCGGGTAACGTTCAAAATAACGTTTTTTAAATGCCGTTACTTTTTCCGTATTCGAGTCCATCAGACTGAATGTCTGCAAGACCTTTATATCAAGTTTTTTTAATGCTTCCCGAGCTGAATCATCCAAATTTCCTCCGGTAATTCCCCAATGGGAAATCACCGGTATTGTGCTCTTCCTTAAAGCCATATTTTTAAAAATATTAACCCCTTCCGGCGCATTAGCAACCAAAAGAATAACCTCAGCGCCTTTCCCTTCAATAATGGCTAATTGGTGATTAAAATCATCTTCTCCCCACACAAAGGAAAGCGCTGCCACTAATGTAATATCATCGTTGGTTTGTTGCTTTAATGCCGATATAATACCGTTCAAATTACCCCTGCCCCAACCGGTGTCTTCGTAAAGATAAGCTATTTTTTTATAGCCACGTTCAAGTGCCTTTGCAACTAAAAAAGGGGCTGCATATTGATCTCTTACCGAGAGCCTGAAGGTATAATTCGGGCTATAACCATTGTCAACAATTGCTGTTGCAGCGGCCCAAGGGTCAAGATAAACTATTTTCTCTTGATGAATAATTTCTTGTTCAGCTAAAGCCACAGGACTGTGCAACCCGCCAACGATAGCCACCAAGTTTTTTTCTTTTGCAAACTTTCTAATATTTCTAATACCTTGGTCACTAAAACCAGTATGACTCAAACTCTTTAAAACCAATTCTTTTCCTAATACCCCGCCCGCTTGATTAATTTCATCAAGCGCCAACTCAATACCCCGTTTAATAGCAACACCTGATTGCGAGGAACTCGAAGTCAAGTCAGCATCTAAGCCAATTAATATTTGATTATCATTAATCGGTTGGTCTTTGTGTAACAACTGAAAAGTCATTTCTATTAAATAATTACCCCATAACTCTCGATTCAGTTCTATCTGTCGCTGAGCCAACTGTTTTAATTTACTTTGAACTTTTTCTGGAAAATCGTAGCGCTTAACCCCTTTTTTTTCTAACGCAACCATTACCTCCTGTTTCGATTCAGTTGATTTATTTTTGGTAACACTATTTTCTACTGATTTAATTAAAACCGTTTGTAATGATTTTGGTAAGGTACTTAATATTTGCTGGTTGATCACAATAAACTGACCCGTCAGACTTAAATTAGTCTTTGATAAGAATTTTAACGGTTGCTTAATAGGGCTTTCCGCTATCTGCTCCATGGTTGTGCTATAAGCCTGTATAGCACCATCTTCTACCGCTGATAACATTTGTTCAGGCTCTAGTATTAGCGTATTAATATTCAACTTTTGCCAGCTAGATGGCTCATAATATCTTAATGGAATTCCTACTGTGCTATTTTGGATCTGTTGAAAATCCACAATCGGTTGAGATGTAAAAAAATGGCTAAAGCCCGAAGGTTCAAAAGCGAGGATGGTTAATCCTTTTTCAAAAGCTTTAGACCTTAAATAGTCACCCACTTCAGAATTCCATATTTTGTTCACCTCGGCCACGTTATGAAACAACCCAGGACTTTGTAAAAAAGAAAATTCAGGAATTATTGTTCCTATTCCTGACAATTCCATTAAGGCAATATCAATGTCACCCGCGATCACGCCTGTTAATAGTTGCCCGCTAATGTCTTGAGAAACAAGGCGAGGCTGCATCTCACCCCCTCCTCTACTTTGTTCTTTAACCGAACGTACAAACTGTTCGACATAAGTGTTTTGATAAAAAAAGCGGGGGGCAATCTCAATCTTCGATTTACTTTGTTCTTTAACCAAGTGTACAAACTGTTCGAAGAAGGATGACGGCTTAACTGACTTCGGCAGCCCTAGGGTCAAGGTGACCGTCTCTTCTACTAAGTTACGTTTAAGGTTTACCGCTGAATCACTTTTAATTCGCGAATCTAACGATAAGACGTTATTAACCAATTCTGGTAACATCTCAACCTTATGACTCCCATAAATCATAATAACAATCAGGCTGAAAGCCATACCCAAGACCAGTATTGTCCTTTTTCGTAAAGAAACCATTTAACAGTCCTATTAAAAAAGTACTTTCAAACCGAGCGCCACCCCTGTAGCCGATAATTTTCCATTAGTCCCTTCGTACTCATTAATTCGCCCTTCTAAGACAAAATTAACATTATCAATAATCTCATAATTCAACTGCGGCCCTGTTACCCACCGGTTCTTACCATTTTCATCAATATTAAAGTCTGCAAAACCACTGATATACAATCGCTCCGTCAAGCCAAAACGATAAACAATACCGGCTTGAGATCTTGTATATTGATCGGTTTGTATTGGAAAATAGCGCCATTGCAACCAACTTTTCTGACCCGCAATCAAAGGAATATCATGCTTATAATTTACACCGAATCTTAATAGGTTATTATTAGCACCATTCGAATCGTTATATTCCACCTCCAAACCCAAACCTTTAACTCCGAATACCCATTCAGGATCCAAAGTACGGCGAAGACGATATTCCAAGAAATAACGCGTAAAATCAAAACGATTACTTTCATTATTTTGATCACTGTGAATATCAACAAAGCCCCAGGCATTAAATCCCAACGGTAAGTTTTTAAAACCGCCTGAAAGCGTTAAGGTGTTATATTCTCGATGATCAAATAAATAAGTGGCATCTCCAAAAGCAACTATTTCTTCCTGAGAGACTATTGGAATCCTCTGTGCCTGTTTGACTAATGGTTCAGCATAAATACCTTTTGACTCAAACCCCAAAACAACTGCAATAGCCACCAAAACCAGTTTCTTAATCACGTTAATACCCCCCAGGATCTCACCCCAACTGGATGATATTACCTAGGAGGCAAACGTTATGCCAAAAAGGATATTTAAAAGACTATAAGGACTTATCTATATGAAATATAAGCTTAATTCGACACTCGACGAGCGAAGTAACCTCTAATGTGAAAGTTCTGGGTAAAGGGTAGAATTATTTGCATTGCAAAATGCAAAGTGACTTACGAGGGGTTTGTACAAGGGTTGAAAAAGTATTTGAACTAAAAAAAGCGCGTTACCGCGCTTTTTTTAGTTCTCTTACTCACGCTTAAGGCGCTAAGAGCATCGCTTCTTTAATTTTTCCCATGGCAACCTTTTCTAATTGCCGAATACGTTCAGGAGATACCGAATAACGATTAGCTAAATCTTGTAAGGTCATTTTTTGCTCGTTTAACCAACGATTTTTCAAAATATCCTGACTACGTTCATCCAAATCAGCCATTGCTTGGAATAATAATTGGCTATTATGACTGCCCCAATCTGCTTTTTCTAAAATCTGGGCAGGATCCGTGCCTTGTTGAACCAAAAATTGTGCGGGGGTTGCTGTAGGCTTATCATCAAGGTTTGGATTGTCTTCTGATTTTAAATCATAGGCCATATCACTCGCATTAAGCCGTTTTTCCATTTCATAAACGCTTTCAAGCTTCACGCCTAAATCACCGGCAATCGCTTTGGCTTCATCATGACTTAGCCACCCCAGATTTTTTTTCGATTTTCTTAAATTAAAGAATAACTTCCGCTGTGCTTTAGTCGTCGCAATTTTTACTACACGCCAATTTTTAATCACGTATTCATGAATTTCAGCACGAATCCAATGAACCGCAAAGGTAATCAATCGAACGCCGACATTAGGATCAAAACGTTTCACTGCTTTCATTAAACCAATGTTGCCTTCCTGAACAATATCATTGATCGATAAGCCATAACCCGCATAGCCACGCGCCACATGCACGACAAATCTTAAATTAGACATCACGAGCAACCGTGCGGCCTCTAGATCATTTTCTTCATGAAAACGTCTTGCTAATTCTTGCTCTTGTTCTGAACTTAAAGGTTCTAATTGATTAACGGCTGTCAAATAGCCATCAAATGAAGTCGCTGACAAATTATAAGGTAATGTCATATTGTGATTCATTTCAAACTCATTTGGTTTAACACAGACTAATATTAGCACTCATAACCAAAGAGTGCTAATATTTTTTACCCTAACCTCTCTCTGTCGATTTTCAACGGCAGAGCAAGTGCTTATATGTGCTCTTAAAGACGACTCATCAAGGTAAAACAAAAGGAACTCGTATTTTTAACAATAACCACCTTTTGGCTTTGTTTAACTTTGGCCTTTTCTCCAACGGTTCTTTCTTGCGGACTTTTCAGCTTCTTTTTGCGCCTCTAAAATTACTAATTCTGCTAATTCGTCGGCCACCATTTCAGGTGTTTCCAACGTCAGGCGGCCAAAATCACCCGAACGTAATTCACGAAGAAAAAGTTTACCAACCTTATCATTATCAATACGCCCGCCTCGTTGTAAACAACCTCGCTGCTTGCCAATTTCATAAAGAATAGCTTCGGCTTTATTCGGTAATTCTGAGAAATGATAACGATTAATTAGATAGTCGGGATAAACTTGGGACAAGTAATTAACGGCAAAAAAAGCGACATCATAATACTCCATAGCGGTATCTTTAATCGCACCGGTTGTGGCTAGTCGATAGCCACTATTTTTATTTTTAACATTGGCCCACAAAACTCCCGGCGTATCTAATAGCACCAAATTATCACTCAAACGAATCCGCTGCTGCATTTTCGTTACTGCGGGCTCATTTCCTGTCTTCGCGATAGTTCTACCTGTTAACGTATTAATCAGTGTGGATTTGCCCACATTCGGAATGCCCACGATCATCATATTGACCAGTTTTATATCATCTTTTTTAAGTTCTAAAATTTTCTGACATAAATCAGGCAATTCACTGACCTTATGAGGCTCTTGAGCTGATAATGCTAATGACTTTACCCCTAATTCATAGCTCATATAGTCTTGCCATCGCCGTGTCATTTTAGGATCAGCTAAATCACTTTTATTTAAAATAGTAATACAAGGCTTATCACCTCTCAATTCCGAAAGTACGGGGTTTGAACTACTAAATGGAATACGGGCATCAACAATTTCAATCACTAAACTAACGCGGTTCAGTGTTTCTTTCATTTCTTTAAAGGCCTTGTGCATATGACCTGGATACCATTGAATTTTCATAAATTGTGAACTTTTTGTGAATTTTCGTAAAACGATAGCCGTTAAAGTAGTGTGATTTTCTCTTTACTCAAAGAAATCTTTTTGTCGCGATACAATTGTCCTAATGCCTTCTTATAACGCGCCTTACTGACTTCAAAGCAGTTATAAATATCATGGGGTGCGCTTTTATCTGTCAAGGTGGATTCACCCCCTTGTGCTTTAAGATAACTCACAATTTTCTCAACTAAGTCATCTCGGTCTTCACTCGCTATTTTAGAAAGCGTTAAATCAATTTTGCCATCGTCACGTATCTGCTTAATGTAACCCTTTAACTGTTGGCCCATCTTTAATGGCTGAAACACCTCATTACTGAAAATGACTCCCACATACAGTTGATTGATCACCGCCTTAAAGCCCAATTCTGTTCGGCCAGAAATCAATAAATCTACTGGTTCATTTTTTTGTAACGATTCGCTTTCTTCGCGCAAATATTTGCCTAGTTTTGTGGTACCGACTAATCGTTCAGTCCTCTCATCCTGATACATATAAACCACGTATGACTTACCTGCTTCCATCGGAACTTGCTGTTCACTAAAAGGGACTAACAAATCCTTAGATAACCCCCAATCCAAAAAGGCACCATAGTGGTTAACATCTTTAACTTTCAAAAGCGCAGATCCATTAAGCGTTACCAATGGTTTTTCAGTCGTCGCTATGGGAATATCATCAGAATCTAAATAAAGAAATACAGTGATTGAGTCACCAACGTCACAACCCTTAGGTACATACCGCTTAGGTAGCAAAATCTCCCCTAAATTATCAGCGTCAAGATAAACACCGAAATCCGTCCGTTTAGAAATCGTTAAGGTATTATATGTTCCTATTCGTAGTGCCATTTTATTTACTCATCTCATTCAAACTGCTGTCATGATACGCATATTAAAACCTAATATATAAAAATACTGAACCTTAATAACGCAATTGATCGCTGATCAACGCCTCAGACCAATATTGTAATGATAACTAATAACCCTATGTCTATACCCAAAAAGATGTTGGCCATTGCTTTTCAACACGCTGGCGATGCAAATACACTCATTACCAATTATTACCCCACCCCATTATTAAAATCCGGCCATGTCCTCATTAAAGTCGTTGCCGCCGGCGTTAATCGCCCTGACATCATGCAACGCCAAGGGCGCTACCCTGCACCTGCTGGCATTACTTCTATTTTCGGACTCGAGGTTTCAGGAAACGTCATCGCCATTGCACCCGACGTACAAACACTCAACATTGGCGACCCGGTTTGTGCTCTCGTCCAAGGCGGCGGTTATGCCGAATACTGTCTGGCCAATGCACAACTGTGCTTACCTATTCCCGATCATATCCCGCTTATTGACGCCGCCGGTTTACCCGAAACCTTTTTTACCGTCTGGAGTAATTTATTTGACCGAGCCCAACTCCAAAAAGGTGAAACCCTACTGGTTCATGGCGGGACCAGTGGCATTGGGACGACGGCCATACAATTGGCCCATGCTTTTAATATCTCGGTTATCACCACCACCTCCTCGGCTGAAAAATGTCATTTCTGTGAGTGTCTCGGCGCTACTACCGCTATTAATTACCAAACACATGACTTTGTGACGGTTATAGAGACATTAACTGAAGGACGCGGTGTTAACGTCATTCTCGATATCATCGGTGGCGACTATTTCCCAAGAAATATCAAATGCATGGCACCGGATGCCCGATTAATCCAAATCGCCGCTCAACAGCACCCCAAGAGTGAAATAAATCTCATCCCTTTTCTGCTAAAACGACTCACCCTGACCGGCTCTACGTTAAGATCTCGAGATGACACCTTTAAAGCCGCTATCGCTCATGCGCTGGTCCAAAAGGTCTGGCCATTAATCGCTGCCGGGAAGATTAAGCCAATCATAAGTCATCAGTTTTCACTCAGCAATGCAGCCTCCGCCCACACCTGTATGGAAAAAAATGACCATATCGGAAAAGTATTACTCATCCCCTAAAAAAACATTAGCAATAGCGGTGGTTAAATTAGTAAAAAGTACCTTTTTTATCTAATCATTTAGCGTAGAATCAAATTAATATCTTTATTAAATATGTGTTTTGACGGTCTGTTAACGTTACGACACCACACTAAATACATTACAGGGACTGACTCGGTTATGACGGTTATTATTTATGGAATATTAGGCGTTGTTGTCGTGCTTATTTGTGTCTTTTGGTCATCAATACGGCTCGTAAAACAATACCTGACTCCCCCTGAAGGTTCTTTCCTTGCCACCATTGTTTCCTGGAGAGAACTTTTCTTACAAATGATTTTCCGTGTCTTACGAAAGATCATGGTCGGATGATATTGATCATTCCAATATAAATTCACTTAAACCACTCAGAGGAAATAAAAGCCCTTACAAAGTCCTGAAAGACAACCTATGAGTTTACTTGAAATGATTTGGCTTAGTGCTTTAGGCAGTCTTATTATCGTGAATCTTTTAAATATAAAGTGCAACGATCGTATCGAGGCCGCTATGCTCTGGACACTGGGAATCTGTTCTATCCTATGGCTCTGGATTGCCATGAATCTTCTAAAAGCAGCCCCCTACATCGTTTATTAAAAATATAACTACACAACGATATAATGCAAAACAAGACCGATAAAGACTGCAAGCCCATACCAGTTATTATTTAAAAAAGCCTTAAAACAATTATCCTTATTGCGATAAAAAATAAGCTTCTGTTGATAAACAGACAAACAGAAGGCGACCATCAAGCCGATATAATAAACCCCGGTCAAATCTTCCAAATAACCAACCCAAACTAACAGCCCTAGACTCATAACTTGAATGGCCGCAATAATTTCTCGAAACCGGTCACCAAAAAGAATAGCTGTAGATTTAACGCCAATTTTTAAATCATCATCATAATCAACCAAAGCGTACATGGTGTCGTAAACCAATGCCCACAAAGCAACGGCTAAATACATTAACCAAGCAACCAGCGGTATTGTCTCTATTTGCGCAGCAAAAGCCATTGGCACCGCCCAGCCAAAGGCAATCCCTAAATACGCCTGTGGTAAATGGGTATAGCGTTTCATAAAAGGATAACTGGCCGCTAAAAAAACGCCGATAAAAGATAACTTAATCGTCATTGAATTTAAGGTTAACACCAACAAAAAAGCCACTAACGACAACACGCAAAATAAAATCAATGCTTCTTTAGGTTTTACTTTTCCCGATGCTATCGGTCGCTGGCGCGTTCTCTCTACATGTGGATCAAACTCCCTATCAGCATAATCATTGATAATGCAACCCGCTGCACGCATCAAAACAACCCCGAAGATAAAGACTAAAAGCACGTGAAACGATGGCCTCCCTTCAGATGCAACCCATAAGGCCCAAAGCGTCGGCCATAACAAAATAAAAATACCAATCGGTTTATCAAATCGTCCCAGCAACCAATAGAGGTAAAGGCGATCCCGTATTTGTTCTTTATTCATGGAAATCATTAATCAACTCCGGCAAAAAGAACTCATTTACCAACATTTCACTCTCTTTTATCCTGTAAACCGTTCTGCGCCCCCAGATGGGTTCCGTGATGCCAATACGATTCGCCAAGACATTGCCCCACCCACTAGGCTCTAACTGGCTAAAATCCATTTCCATTCTTAGCAACTTCGGATAAGAAAAAATAACCTCTCCTAGTGGACGATTTCCTAAGCGCGACAATATCCTTTGAGCACCTTTAAGGGTCTTCCTAGGAATCACCGTTCTTGCCAACAGTAATGGCTTATCATTAGCTGACAAAATAACTTCACGAATCAAGGCCTGATGCGAACATCCCAGATGTAATAACTTTTGCTCACAACGAAAAGGTCGGCGCCATTGCTGAAAAACTAATTGCACAGTAAAAGCGGTACCGTAACGATCACGTAACCGTTGCGTTAATGACCCCGGTTCATATACCCAAGACTGCACGGGCACCGGCATTTGATGTCTGGAATCCATACGATTCATAGACCATTTAGGTGCCTGCTGTAATAAATAACTCTTTTGTAACAACCCTATACCTCTACATAATGCACCAAGGTGCTAAACCACCGATCGATAATCGGTTGTATCACCTCGGGTGCTTCTTTATTAATCATTTCGGCCATTGCCGGAACTTGGTCAATTAAATCCTGATGCAAACTTAAATCAGCTACTTTGAAAGCCATTTCACCGGTCTGACGCGTACCCAAAACATCGCCAGCTCCTCTGAGTTCAAGGTCTTTTTCAGCGAGCAAAAAGCCATCATTGGTTTCCCTTAAAATAGTTAACCGCTCTCTTGCTACTCTCGATAAAGGCGACTGATACATTAAGAGACAAAAACTTTCATCTTTACCGCGACCCACACGCCCCCTCAATTGATGTAACTGCGACAAACCTAAACGCTCAGAGTTTTCAATAACCATAAGTCCTGCATTAGGCACATCAACACCCACCTCAATCACTGTTGTCGCCACTAACAAATCAATTTTATGCTGCTTAAAATCAGCCATGATCTGCATTTTATCAGCTGTTTTCAGTCGTCCATGTACTAACCCAATCTTAATGCCTGGCAACAAAGCAATTAAAGTCGCCAAGGTTTTCTCAGCGGCCTCGCATTGTAATATGTTTGACTCCTCAATCAAAGTACAAACCCAATACGCCTGCTTTCGATGACTAACCCAATCCATAATCCGGGCAATAATTTGTGCTCGTTTCTGTGCCGGTAAAGCACGCGTAATCACGGCCTTTCTACCTGGCGGCAATTCATCAATCACGGATATATCTAAATCCGAATAATGTAACATGGCTAATGTTCTCGGAATAGGGGTTGCTGACATCATTAATTGGTGCGGTTTTAAATCACCAACTTGTCCTTTATTTTTTAATACCAAACGTTGATTAACGCCAAACCGATGCTGCTCATCAATAATAACAAGTCCTAACCGATTAAACTCAACACTGGTTTGAAACAGTGCATGGGTTCCTATTATAATCTGCGAATCCCCTCCCTTAATTGCAGTTAAATTGGCAATGCGGCGCTGGCCTTTAATTTTACCGGATAAAAAATCAACCTGAATATCGTAGGGTTCAAACCATTGTTTGAAATTACTGAAATGTTGCTCCGCTAATAATTCTGTGGGTGCCATGATTCCAACTTGATAGCCAGAAGAAACAGCCCCTAAAGCGGCAAAAGCACTCACAATGGTTTTACCACACCCGACATCGCCCTGAATTAACCGCATCATCGGGCTCTCATTCATACAATCATCGGTGATTTCTTTAATCACCCGTTGTTGTGCAGAGGTTAATGAAAATCCTAACGCCTGTGTAAAAGCCATACTCATTTCAGTGTGATCTGAAAAAACAGGCGCTGTCGCTAAACGCGCCTTATTTCTAGCTTGGATCCGAGCAAAATGATGTGCTAATAATTCTTCTGCCGCTAATCGCCTAAATTCTGGAAGTGCTCGCGTCCTCATAGAGGCTGATGCGACCGCAGGGTTAGGTGCATGCAATGTTTTTAATGATGCCGCTAAAGACGGCAACATAAAATTCTTACGAACCACAACCGGCAACCATTCTTGTAACAACAAGTTGCTACCCTCACAAAAAGGCAAAATTTGTTTTAAGGCCTTCCTAAGTAAAGACTGGGATACTCCTTCTGTCAGAGGATAGATAGGTGTTAAACAAGGCTCTATCAAAATAGTTGGATCACGGGATACCCGATATTCGGGGTGCACCATTTCCAAGCCATCAAAACCCATGCGGACTTCACCAAAACAACTCAGTTGCTTTCCTGTTATTAATTGCTGCTGCTGTTGTGCTGAGAAATGAAAAAAACGTAGTGTTAGAAAACCGGTGCCATCGCTAATCCTACAGATCAACATCGAACGCCTTCTCACAATAATATCAGTTACGATAATTGAACCGCCCACTAACACAGAGAGGCCCTCTTCTAGAGCGCCTAACGCATATAATCGGGTTCTATCTTCATAACGGACCGGCAAATGAAACAATAAATCATGACAACTAAAGATGCCAATTTTATTCAGTCGTTTTGCAATCTGAACACCGATTCCAACCAGAGATTCAACCGGTTGTTTAAGGATATCAACCGCATCCATTCACTAAAAACACAAAAAATTAATCATCCGCTAATGCCATAATGGCATCAACTTCAATACTGACACCTTTCGGCAGTGCCGCTACACCCACAACAGCCCTCGCCGGAAAAGGTGTTTCAAAGAAAACGGCCATGACCTTATTAACCGCCTCAAAATCATCTAAATTTGTTAAAAAGACTGTTAACTTAACAACAGCCGACAAATCCCCACCTGCTGCAAAAGCGATGGCTTTTAAATTACTGAAAACCTGAATAATCTGCTCATCAATTTCACCGTCAATGAGGGTCATCGTTTGCGGCTCTAATGGAATCTGCCCTGAAATAAAAACCATCCCATTTATTTTAATAGCCTGAGAATACGTTCCTATGGCTAAAGGTGCCTGATTAGTCCTTATTACTTCCCGTTTCATAGCCTTCTTATCTCCTGTTCTTAGAAGCTATTACGCTCAAACTTTAACTCGAATAATCTTCAAGACAATAGACAGTTTCTTTAATTTACGGATAATATTCGCTAGGTGAATCCGGTCTAAGACCGTGACCGTTATTAAATCCACCGAAACGCGTTCATCTTGCTCAACAATTCTAACATTCTCAATATTCGAATCCATTGTCGAAATAGTCGAGGCAACTGTTGCTAATGACCCTCGTTCATTTAATAACTCAATTCGAATATCTGCAGAAAACTCATTCTCCGAAATTTTGTCACTCCACTCGACATTCAACCACTCGTTTTGTTTTTTTCTATCATGACTACTGTTTTTACATTCAAGCCGATGAATGACAATACCTCGCCCTGGGTTAAAATAACCGATAATAAGATCCCCCGGTAGCGGACGACAGCATTTGGGTAATGAAATAACAACCCCTTCCGTCCCTTTAATAATAAGCGGTCTATCTGTTTTTTGTTTTGACGACACGAGTGTTTTATCACCCAGTACCGCTAGATCGACCAAACGCTGAACAACAACAAAAGCCATAAGATCACCCAAACCAATGGCCTCATAAAGCCCGTCAACACTATCCAAAGAAACGGCTCCAACCAGTTCATTTAACTGCTCTCTAGTGGCTGATTTCTTAGTCAGCCCTATTGCTTTTAATTCTCGCTTAAACAACCGTTTTCCAAGGTTAATCGCCTCACCTTTTTTAAAATGTTTAAGATGGGTTCGTATTGCTGAACGTGCCTTTGCGGTGACGACATAATTCAACCAGATTGGATTTGGCTTAGCCCAAGAAGATGAAACCACCTCAACCGTCATGCCATTTTCTAATTGGGTTTGTAACGGAACCAAACGTCTATTAATTCGCGCTGAAACACATTTATTACCAATGTCCGTATGAACCGCATAAGCAAAATCGACAATACATGAGCCTCGCGGCATCTTGATAACAGTCCCTTTGGGCGTAAAAACAAAGACTTCTTTCGGGAACAAATCAACTTTCAAATTATCAATAAACTCGAACGAATCCCCCGCTGTTTTTTGTAATTCTAATAAATCACGTAACCACTCATTGGCCAATTCTTTGGATTCTGATGCTTTATCACCCCCCTTTTTATACAACCAGTGCGCCGCAATACCCGTTTCGGATAATTGGTGCATTTCAAAAGTACGAATTTGTATCTCGAGCGGAATCCCATAAGGTCCGACCATAATACTATGAAGTGACTGATAGCCATTGGCCTTGGGTAGGGCAATATAATCTTTAAACCGACCCGGGATCGGACGAAACAAACTATGAATTATACCCAGTGTTCGATAACAGGCATCCGCATCATGACAATAAATTCTAAAAGCATAAACGTCAAAAACATCTGAAAAAGAGATCTTCTTTCTCTGCATTTTTTTATAAATGCTGTAGAGATGTTTTTCACGACCATTAACTTCCGCATCTAAAGAACATTCACTCAACCGATGGGTAATTGACTTCTCAATTGTTTGTAAAATCTGCGTTCTATTACCTCTCGATTTTCTGACTGCTTCAGCAAGAATCCGATTACGCATGGGGTATAACACGGTGAAACTCAGCATTTCCAACTGATGCCGAATATCATTCATCCCTAACCGATCTGCAAGCGGGACATAAATATCAAGTGTCTCACGGGCAATAAGTCGTTGCTTAGAACGCTCCATAGCCCCTAAAGTTTTCATATTATGTAAACGATCCGCTAATTTAACCATAATTACGCGTAAATCCTTAGCCATAGCAAGGATCATTTTACGTACACTTTCGGCTTTAGATTCCTGCTTACTCTTATTTTCAATCGTCCCTAATTTGCTTACGCCATCGACTAATTCAGCAACTTCTTCATTAAAGACTGCGGCTAAATCTTCCTTTGTCGATGGCGAATCTTCAATGACATCATGCAATATTGCCGCGATAATGCCATTAACATCCATGCGCATTTCAGAAAGCGACAATGCAACTGAAAGCGGGTGACAAATATAAGCCTCGCCACTTTTTCTGAATTGCTCTTGATGTGCCTTACGGCCGTATTCAAAAGCCCTTATGACGTCGTCTATCTGACTTTGTTCTAGGTAATGGCGAAGGTTTACGCATAATTCAGCAACCAGTTTATGTTCTGGCAACGCTGTGTCTACTGCCAAATCAGTCGCTGAAATATTCATCGAAACACCTAAAAGCGCCCCTTATACCGTTGTTTCCGTATCACCTTCAGCGATGCCATAATCAATATTTTTAGCTTCAAAACTATCAACATTTTCTTCGTTAACCAATCCTTCTGAGATTTCACGAAGAGCGACCACCGTATCTTTATCACGCCCTCTGGAAACTAAAGGATCCGCATTTTCCATAAGTTGACGTGCTCTTTTACTTGAAAGTAACACCAAATCAAATCGGTTACCTACTTTTTCTAAACAATCTTCAACGGTTACTCTAGCCATATTCCCACCTTAAATAATAATTACTCTAAATTCTAAAACGTCTACTTAATACTTAAAACTAACGTTTAACTTCTCTTTTCTAATATTTCAACAGCCGGCAATACCTTCCCTTCCAAAAATTCAAGAAAAGCACCCCCACCGGTAGAGGTATAGGAAACCTGATCGGCAATACTGTACTTATCAATGGCTGCCAGTGTATCGCCGCCGCCCGCAATTGAAAAGGCATCTCCTGCTGCAATTGCATAGGCCAAAGTTTCAGTGCCTTTACCAAACTGTTCAATTTCAAAAACACCGACCGGGCCATTCCAGACAATTGTCTCTGCTGTCTTTAAGAGCTCAGCATAGTGCGCTGCCGTTTCAGGACCAATATCTAAAATCAAGTCATCGGCTTCCACATCGGCTACTTTACGAACAAAAGCTTCTGCACCTTCTGAAAACTCCTTGGCACAAACCACATCGACAGGAACCGGTATTTCAATGCCTTTTTCTTTAGCCTGCTCCATCAGTTTCTTTGCTTCTGAAATAAGATCTTCTTCATACAACGATTTTCCAACAGCAAAACCAGCCGCTGCAATAAAAGTATTGGCTATCCCACCCCCTACAATTAATTGATCTACTTTTTGTGATAGTGACTCAAGAACCGTTAATTTAGAAGAAACCTTTGATCCTCCAACGATTGCAATTAAGGGCTTTGCGGGGTGTTCTAATGCGGTTCCCAACGCCTCTAATTCATTCGCTAATAAAGGGCCAGAACAAGCAATTGGTGCAAATTCAGCGACGCGATGCGTCGATGCCTGTGCCCGATGAGCCGTTCCAAAGGCATCCATGACAAAAACATCACATAAAGCAGCCATTTTCTGACCTAAGCTAATCGCATTACTTTTCTCACCAACATTAAACCTTACGTTCTCACAAAGAATCACTTCACCTGGCTCTACGTCCACACCGTCTAACCAGTCCTTTCTTAATCGTACCGGTCGACCCAATAACTCCGACATGTGTGTTGCAACAGGTCCTAATGAGAATTGTTCATCATATTCACCTTCTACCGGGCGTCCCAAATGCGATAAAAGAATGACGGCAGCACCCGCTTCCAGTGCAGTTTCAATCGTAGGTAAACTTGCGCGAATACGGATGTCGCTGGTAACCGCGCCATCCTTAATAGGTACATTTAAATCTTGTCTTATTAAGACACGTTTACCGGATAAATCTAAATCGATCATTCTTTGAATTGACATTACTTTCCTCAAAATATAATTAAAACTACTTGTTCTCTACTAAAAAAACTACTTAACTGTTTTGATGGGCTCTAATAAAAAAGATTCCACCAATCGCACCAAAAACCCAGGGCCATACTGACGCATCATCACCGCTTACCAATAGAGCATAATCGGTAAGACCTATCATTGTCGCAACCAAAATAAAGGTTGCCCCCATAACCGAAGAGACAATTCGACGCTGATTATCTATCAAGTGGTTACGAATACTTGCTAAATCTTTTGCTGTCAAATTAACTTGTAATTTTCCTTTTCCTGCATCATCTAAAACCCGAAAAGCCAAAGCAGGCATTTCAGGTAACTGCTCGGCCATTAAAGGTATGTTATCAATCACCTTCTTTAATTTTGCTTTTGGACTTAAGCGCTCCTTAAACCAATCTTCTAAAAAAGGTTTAGCCGTTTGCCATAAATCCAGTTCTGGGTATAACTCTCGCCCTAAACCCTCAATATTTAACAGTGTCTTTTGCAACAAGACCAATTGCGGCTGAACTTGCATATCAAACCGGCGCGCCGTCTCAAATAACCGCAAAAGAAATAATCCAAATGATATTTCTTTAAGCGGTTTCTCAAAAATAGGCTCACAAACCGTTCGAATGGCTGATTCAAATTCCTCTATCCGTGTGGTTCTCGGAACCCACCCCGAAGCGACATGCATTTCAGCAACACGGTAATAATCTCGATTAAAAAAAGCTAAAAAGTTTTCAGCCAAATAACGTTGATCAGATATAGTCAAGGTCCCCACAATACCAAAATCTATAGCGGTATATTTAGCCGGTGGCGAGACAAAAATATTTCCCGGGTGCATGTCTGCATGAAAAAAGTTATCCCTGAAAACCTGCGTAAAAAATATCTCAACGCCCCGCTCAGCCAGTACTTTAAAATCAACTCCGGCCTCTTCCATGCTCTCAATATCACCGATCGGAATTCCATAAACACGCTCCATTACTAATACTTTGGTCCGCGTATAGGGCCAATAAATTTTGGGAATATATAAAATATCTGATTTCTCGAAATTACGACGTAATTTCGCCGCATTCCCTGCTTCTCTGATTAAATCCAACTCATCCAGTATTGTTTTTTCAAACTCAGCAACCACTTCTACCGGTCGCAACCGTTTTGCTTCAGGCCAAAACTTCTCTGCTAATTGAGCAACCTCATAAAGCAAACCAATATCTATACGTATGCGTTGCTCGATATCCGGTCTTAGAACTTTAACAACAACATCTTCACCCGTTTTTAATGTCGCCGCATGTACCTGAGCAACCGATGCTGAAGCCAATACTTCATTATCAAATTCTGAAAAAACATCGTCAATGGCTGAGCCCAATTGGGCTTCAATTAATTGCCGTGCCTCAGTCACTGAAAAAGGCGGAACTTTATCTTGTAATTTAACTAATTCGTTTGCAATATCCTCTGGAAGCAAATCTTTTCGCGTCGACAACGCCTGCCCAAATTTAACAAAAATAGGGCCTAAATCTTCTAACGCCAAACGAATCCTGAGTCCCACCGACTGCTGTCGACGCGCCGACCAAACACCCGAACTAAATTGTACTAAATATCGTACCGGACGAAACAAATGTGTTTTTTGAACCACTTCATCCAATCCATGGGAAACTAAAACCCAATTAATATGTAACAAGCGAGCCAACAGCTTGGGATTTATCACGTAATGTCCTTAACTATTAATCATTACCAATATCAGTTCTTTTGATGACAAAAAACTGATGCCTATTTTTCTTTGAATTTACTTTGCAACCTATTAACGCGTAAAACCATCCGGTCCAAACCAGATCGCAAATCATCGACTTGTTTAAAGAACACATCAACTTCAGGCCCAGAAGGCGTATCCTGAGTCTCATCTTGCAAAAATTCAGTCACATTTAATTGCAATGTTTTCAATGCATCTCGTTTGTAGCGATAACTCCGTCGAACAACGCTCCCCAACTGATGCGCTGCGACATCGCCAGTGTAATATGATAACCGCTCTTCAAAGTCAGGGTCTAATTGTTTAAATAACCGTTGAAAATCACGACCAACGGCCATATCGCCAGAAATTTTTACATCCCCTGTGAAAATAGACCGCATGGCATGCGTGTTTAACGCCATTAATGCCATGGCTGGTAAAGACCCTTCAATATGCGTATCTACGACCCCTTGAAAATCACCTAAAAGTTGAATACTCTGTGTCGTCGGACAAAAAAAGACCGTCTGATTAATCGGCTGAAAATTAACCGCAATGACTTTTCCTGACAACGGAGCCAGTAACACCGCAACATCCACATCTAACGACAACAGTTGTGCTAATAACCGCTCTAAAACATCCGTAAGTAACGCCTTAATCATAGTAAAAAATGGTTAGAATTTATAACCACGGTGAACCGCTACCACACCTTGCGTCATATTGTAATAATCACAACGTTCCAACCCGGCCTCTTCCATGAGCGTTTTAAGTTCATCTTGTTTAGGATGCATACGAATAGACTCGGCCAAATAACGATAACTATCCGCATCATTTGCCACCACTTGCCCCATTGTTGGCAGCAGATTAAACGAGTAAAAATCATACATTTTACTCACAACTTCATTAGTAGGGTGAGAAAACTCTAAAACGATAACACAACCACCTGGCTTCAATACCCTATGCATTGAACGCAAAGCGGCTGCCTTGTCAGTTACATTCCTTAATCCAAAAGCAATAGATACACAGTCAAACGTATTATCATCAAAAGGAAGTTGTTCCGCATTAATTTGAGCATATTGAATATTTTCAACCAACCCACGATCAATCATTCGATCCCGTCCCGTGGCTAACATTGCTCTATTAATATCAGATAAAACCACACGACCTGAACGTCCAACTCGTTTCGAGAATAATGTAGTTAAGTCACCGGTACCCCCGGCTAAATCAAGTACCTGCTGCCCTTCTCTTACATTACTCAATTGTACAGCGACACGCTTCCATACCCGGTGAATTCCAAATGACATTAAATCATTCATCACATCATATTTATCGGCAACAGAATCAAATACACCTTTAACTAAACTGACTTTGTCTTCTGTATTAACCTGCTTAAAACCAAAATGCGTTGTTTTTTCATCACTCATCAAATTCATTTCCTTTTCATTTTTCTATTTCCCACTAACTGTACCAATATTAATAGCTTGATTAACTTACCTAATCCATCGACCCGGTTAATAAACGCTACAAAATATAACGGCTTAAGTCTTCATCTTCAGCAAATGTTGTCAAATGTTGTTCCACATAATTTGCATCAATTGTTAAGCTACTTTCCACTAAGTCAGGTGCTTCAAAGGAAATTGTTTCCAATAACCGCTCCAAAATAGTGTGTAAACGACGCGCACCTATATTTTCCGTCGTTTCATTAACATGCCAACTCATCTCTGCAATACGTTGTATTCCATCTTCAGAAAACTCTAGCGCCACCCCTTCTGTCGCTAATAATGCTTTATATTGATCCGTCAATGAAGCATCAGGTTCCGTTAAAATTCGAACAAAATCCTCGACCGATAACGGTTCTAGTTCAACACGGATAGGGAAACGACCTTGTAATTCAGGAATCAAATCAGACGGCTTAGTCAGATGAAAAGCCCCCGAGGCGATAAACAGAACATGGTCAGTTTTTATCATCCCATATTTAGTATTTACCGTACTGCCTTCAACCATAGGAAGTAAATCTCGTTGCACACCTTCTCTCGAAACATCACCCCCACCCGTTTCAGAACGTTTGCACACCTTATCAATTTCATCAATAAAAACTATTCCGTTTTGCTCGGCTAATCGAACAGCTGACAACTTCAGCTCTTCTTCATTAATCATTTTATTCGCTTCATCATCTTTTAACAGTTGCATGGCTTCTTTAATACGCAACTTCCGTGACTGGGTTTTCCCCGCATGCATATTCTGAAACATTCCTTGTAACTGATTAGTCATTTCTTCCATACCCGGAGGAGCCATAATTTCAATACCCACCTGCTTATCCTGAAGGTCTACTTCAATTTCCTTTTCATCAAAATCGCCCTCTCTTAATTTCTTACGCATCTTTTGTCGTGTTGCTGTTTCTGATTCTGATTCTGATAAATTTGTGTTATCTGCTGCAGGCAATAAAATATCCAATACTCGGTCCTCAGCAGCATCAAGCGCTCTATTTTGAACCTTCTTAACCTCTGCCTCACGATTCATCTTAACAGCCATATCAACCAAGTCACGAATGATGGATTCAACATCACGCCCCACATAACCTACCTCGGTAAACTTCGTGGCCTCAACTTTGATAAAGGGCGCATTAGCTAACCGCGCTAAACGACGGGCAATTTCAGTTTTCCCTACACCAGTCGGCCCAATCATCAAAATATTTTTAGGCGTTATTTCATCACGCAATGCTAAATCGACTAACAATCGCCGCCAACGATTACGAAGTGCTATGGCAACAGCTCGCTTGGCATTAGCTTGGCCGACAATGTGTTTATCAAGTTCATGTACAATTTCTTTCGGTGTCATCTGTGTCATGGTAAATTAATTACTCTTGTTCCGTTGCAAGTTCTTCAATACGTAAATTGTGATTGGTATAAATACAAATATCACCCGCGATTGTTAAGGATTTTTCCACAATTTCTCGCGCACTTAATTCTGTATTTTCCAACAATGCCCGCGCCGCTGATTGCGCGTACGGTCCGCCAGAGCCAATAGCGATTAGGTTATGCTCCGGCTCAATGACATCCCCTGTTCCTGAAATAATCAATGAAACTTTCGAATCCGCTATTGCTAATAAGGCTTCTAAACGTCGTAGCGCTCTATCTGTTCGCCAGTCTTTAGCCATTTCAACAGCCGCACGAGTCAAATTCCCCCGGTGCTTCTCCAGCTTACCCTCAAAATGCTCAAACAATGTAAAAGCATCGGCAGTCGCTCCTGCAAATCCAGCAATCACCTGATCATGATACAAACGTCGCACTTTTCGCGCATTTCCCTTCATGACCGTATTACCTAAAGTTACCTGCCCATCACCGCCGATAACAACACGATCACCGCGACGCACGGACACAATCGTTGTTCCTCTAAAATCCACCATAACCGTTAAATTTACCTCAAGTAAAAAGGACTAATTTTACATTACTTTCGATGTTGAAGCTTGCCTTGATTACAGTTAGCGGCACACTCGCAAAAAAGATTCTCATTATCAACCTCTAAATTCATTCATCATGACAAACACTTAGGCCCATATAAGATGAAAAGATTCTTTCCCAAATAAATTTGCCTTGACTAAAACCGAAAAGGATTGTTTAATACGCCCCCATCAGCTTTGTGCCCAGGTAGCTCAGTCGGTAGAGCAGAGGACTGAAAATCCTCGTGTCGGCAGTTCGATTCTGTCCCTGGGCACCATTCTTGCATTTTTGCTGATTTCAGCTTTGATCCAAAGCGTTTAAACCTTAAACGTCATCAACCACTTACCCTCACACCAACAAAATAAAAACGCCCGCACCCAAAGGAAAAACTTTTTCCAATATTTTAAACCGTCTTAAAAATACTCACTGCGCTATGGTTTTAGCCATACGGTCTTGTCATCGCGTACCTGGCCTCCTTTCACTTCATGACCCCCACTCACCTATAAATCCCAACCCATTAGCCCAAAACTTAACTTTATAACTTGACATATACGCTTAATTTATGACATAAAAAGAGAGATTTAAATATTTGTTTTTTATGTATTTTTAAATCTTTTCACGCTATCAATAATCTAAGGGGGGGGAAGTATGGATATTATAACCACAGGCGCAGGAATTGAAATGCTAATGCGCTGGGGTCATTTCGTAGCCGGTATCGCATGGATTGGCTTGCTTTATTATTTCAATTTTGTTCAAACAGAATATTTCAAAGAAGCAGAGACAGCTGCTAAGTCAGATGCTGTCAAAAAATTAGTCCCTCGGGCATTATGGTGGTTTCGCTGGGGTGCCATGGCGACTGTTATTACCGGCGTGGCTATTATTTTGCTGAGAGGATTCAATATGTCTATGGACATTTATATTGGCGCTCTCTTAGGCATCATTATGTTCCTAAATGTCTGGCTAATTATTTGGCCTAATCAGCAAATTGTTATCGCCGCAGCGGAATCAGGGTCTAAAGCTAAAAAGACTGTTACAGAGGCCGCAGAAGCATTAGCAAAAGCAGGCCTAGCATCAAGAACCAACACATTATTCTCAATACCAATGCTCTTCTTAATGGGAGCATCATCTCATTACCCACACGGATTCAGCGCTTTCGCTTTATTGATATGCCTTATGGTTATAGCACCTATCGCAATCAATGGCGCCTACCCAGCCCTTAAAGAGATACCGGCTATCAAAAAGGCTCAGCCTCCTGAATTCGGTTTTATGGGACCTATGGCCTCTGTTAAAGGCGTACTGCATTGTGGATTAGGCTTGACCATTGTCTTACTTCTGATCCTAGAAACACTCTAGTCTTCCTTTAACAACCTCTCAATAACGCCCTAACTCTGGTGTGGTTATTGAGAGGTTCTAACCCATAAAAACAAACCAGCTGATTTAGCCTTTGGCATAATTCATGTAGCTATGGCGAAACCAATAACTCTTGATCTAAATATTCAGGTGAGGGCACATCGACTAATTCATCGATCCTATTCACCACCCCCTCCTGATTGTTTTTTTCCAATATAGCCAGCCCTTCTGTTGCTGAATTTTTTAATTCAACTTCGAGCAGATCTAACGCTCTATCTACTTCACTGTCATCATCAGCAAGCTCCGCTCTCTCTGTAGAAAACACCAATTCCTGTGCCTTTTCAACCGGTACGTTTAATTCACTTTCAAGCGCATCAAGCTCCAGATCCTCACTCTCCTCTGAAAATATCTCGCCCTCTAATTCATCAAAACTAGCCTGCGCTGCACCTTGCCCGTCAGTTATCAAGTATTGCCGCCACTGCATATAGGCTTCGCGCGTAAACGTATAAGGATCTAAGGCTGATTTATCAATAAAATCAAGCGACTCCTCTGCCTCTGAACGCGCACTGACCGCTGAAAGAACTTGAACCAAAGGCAAGGCGGTGGCATAACTAACCGGATTAGATAATACATCCACTGTGGCTCCGGGTACGCCCTGAAAAAGTGTTGACGGACCCAAAAAAGGTAACACTAAATACGGCCCTGCAGGCACGCCCCAAACTCCAAGCGTTTGCCCAAAATCTTCTTTGTTTTGCTTTAAACCCACATGTTTCGCAACATCGAATAAACCAAAAACACCTAATGTAGAATTAATAGCAAATCGACCCGTATCTTTAGTGCCTTGTTTGATCTTTCCTTGCAAAAGGTCATTGATAACCACCTGAACATTATTCAGATTAGTAAAAAAGTTGCCGACCCCTTGCTGTAATAAATCAGGCGTAACCGTATCGTAAACCGTAACTATCGGCTGAGAAATGTAATCGTCAATACCTTGATTAAAGGTATAGACTCGTCTATTAAAATCCTCATAGGGGTCTCCAACCGCAACCTTTTTTTCAGTCGTCGCACAACCGACCACAAAGAAACAGAATAAAACAACAAAAGCGCGGCCAATCACCCACCATTGCCGCCCATTCAAGCCATACATAAGCTAAGACTCTTTCGAAAACAAGACTATTTTTTGCTCCATCAATCCAATCAGCGCATCAAATCCTTTGCGTGATAAGACATCAGTATATTCAGACCGCTTTAAAGCTAAATCACTGACGCCATTGGCAATAATATTTATTATGCGCCATGAATCACCCTTTTTCTTCATCATATAATCAAACTTAACATCCTCATCATCGGGGATCTCAAATAGGGTATGAACAATGATCCCCCCACGCCGCGTTTCTTCTTCGGAAACATAACTGAATGTTTCACCTGAAAATTCATTAAAAAATTTAGCGTACGATGAAAAAATCAACTGACTAAACCGATCAACCAATAATTTTTTCTGCGCTTTAGTCAACTTACCCCATTGTTTTCCAACGACTATTCTAGCAATTTTGGTGAGGTGATGGCTCTCTCTGACTGCAACTTCAACTTTACTGTATCGCCCATCAAAGCCCAGCGCAGAACCACCACTCATAGCATCAATCAACCGAAGTTGAAAAGTGCTTACCACATCCTTAGCCGTCATATCTTCAGCCGCATTTACCGAAAACATCCAACAACTTAAAACCAATAAAAACAGATACCTATACCGCAAAAACCCCCACCCAACGCTCATATCAACGCTCTTAATTAAACAACACAGTCTCTCCCTAAACTTCTAATCAAGATCAACTCTGACGGGAATATCTGCCAACTTATTTGTCTCAATTACAGGTACTGACTCTGCCACCATATCACCCTCCACCTTAGGTCCTTTCAGTGAAACCATTAAGCCTTTAAGAGGATTACTCAACATATCCTCAACCGCTGTGGCTTCATAGCCGCAATGCGCCATACAGCTATTACACTTTTCATTCTTAGAGGTTCCATATTTTTCCCATTCTGTTGTTTCCAACAGCTCAGTAAAACTATCGGCATAGCCTTCATCAGACAAAAGATAACAAGGTTTTTGCCAACCAAAAACATTCCTTGTTGGATTACCCCATGGCGTACAGTCATAACTTTGATTACCCGCTAGAAAATCAAGATACAAAGAAGAGTGATTCAAACGCCATTTACGTTTTTCACCTAGTTTAAAAATACCTCTGAACAAATCTTTAATGTCTTTGCCCTTAATAAACACATCCTGTTGCGGTGCGTGTTCATAACTAAATCCCGGTGAGATCGTCATACCCTCAATACCCAAGGTCATAGCATAATCCAAGAAATCGGCCACTTCCTCTGCACTCTCACCCTGAAACAAAGTACAGTTAACATTCACTCTAAAACCACGTTCTATAGCCAGCTTTATGGCTTCGACCGCTAAATCAAAAACGCCCTTCTGACAGACTGACTCATCATGGCGCTCACGGTTACCATCAAGATGAATAGAAAATGTTAAATAAGGTGATGGCGTATAATCTTTAATTTTCTTCTTCAGTAAAAGCGCATTCGTGCACAAGTAAACAAATTTCTTTTTAGCGACAATGCCTTCAACAATCGCCGGCATTTCCTTATGAATAAGCGGCTCTCCACCTGGAATAGAAACAATAGGGGCACCACACTCATCAACTGCCTCTAGACACTCTGCTACCGAAAGTCGCTTATTTAAAATATCATCGGGATAATCGATTTTTCCACAACCAGCACAAGCCAAATTACACCTAAATAGTGGCTCTAACATTAAAACTAACGGGTATTTCTTAACCCCTTTCAACTTTTGCTTTATAAGGTATGTGCCAACACTTACTTGCTGCCTTAATGGAACTCCCATCAGTATTCTCTCCAAATCAAACTTTCACGTTAAAAAATCACTTAAAAATCAATATTCATTACAGTAAATAATCGTTGTATTCTAACAACACAGCGAATTAAGCGTCGTTACTAATCCCTCATTTGATAACGCATGAATTATTACTAAACTGGCGTAAATATACACTATTATATGAATATCTAAATATTTAACCGAAGAATACCTTATTTTAGACCCTAACACCAGTAATTTAACCATTGACCGACAGCCATAAAATAACCTTTGGCAAACCCAACATTGGCAATAATACAACAAACCAATAATGGTCAAACTAACACAAAACACCCACTACAGACCCTGAAAATCAATAAAATAGCGCAAAAATGAACATTACAGTTTAATTTAGCCTTTTTTATCACCCCAACACACCGGAGTAAAAATACTTTTTCGAGTCATTTTCTACAAAAACAACAACAATTTGCAAAATCACAACAAAGTTATTATCATGAGTGCTAAATATCACACTATAAGGTTAATAGATTTCATGCCGGAAACTTCAGCCCAACTCAACGACCGCGCTAAGTTAAAGAATCTTTCTGATGATGAATTACAGGCTTACTTGCTTGAGGGCGTTTCCCGCACCTTTGCCTTAACCATTCCTCAACTTCCAGAGAGACTACATCAACCCATAGCAAACGCCTATTTATTGTGCCGTATTGTCGACACCATTGAAGATGAAACTTCTCTCACTGCCAGCCAAAAGAAAATCTTTTGCTCTGATTTTATTGAAGTTGTTAAGGAAAGCCACCAACCTGAAATCTTTTCTCTTGAATTGTCTTCCCTTTTATCGGAGCAGACCATTCCCGCTGAACATACGCTGTGCCATTTAATACCCAGAGTCGTTGCCATTACCCACAGTTTTGACACCGTACAAAAAGAAGCACTGATTAGCTGCGTTGAAACAATGGCATTAGGAATGCCTAAATTTCAAGCACTAGATCTGAGTAAAGGGCTTAATACCTTACCTGAACTAGATGATTATTGTTACCACGTAGCCGGTTGCGTGGGAGAGATGCTCACCAAGCTTTTCTGTCATTACTCCCCTGAAATAAATCAGCACCGTGATCAATTGCTAAAGCTATCGATTTCTTTTGGACAAGGGCTCCAAATGACTAACATCCTCAAAGATATCTGGGACGATGCAGATCGTAACGTTTGCTGGCTGCCTCAAGACATTTTCGACGAAACAGGCTTCGAACTGCAACAACTGAGTGCTTCTAATCACAACGATCAATTTCAACACGGCTTGAACCACTTAATAAGTATTGGTCACGATCACCTTGAAAACGCACTATCCTATACAAAATTAATTCCTACCCACGAGACAGGAATTCGAAACTTTTGCCTCTGGGCACTGGGCATGGCTGTTTTAAATCTGCAAAAAATTAAGGCTAATACCGATTTTAACCAATCGTCTCAAGTCAAAATCAGTCGCCGTAGCGTTCAAGCGACTATTCTTGCCACACGCCTGACCGGCAAAAGCAATGTATTACTAACCTGGTTGTTTAAATTTGCCGCCCGAGGTCTACACTCAAACGATTGGCAATACCCCTCTAACGCCAACCCAACAAAATAAAAACAGACTACTCTAACTGCTATGTATACTGAATCATTTAATGAAAAAAACGATCTGGAAGCTATTAGCATCTCTGCTAGAAAAGCATTTAACCTAGATTTTGCAATTAATGCCGCCCAAGCAGAACTAACCAATCTACAAAATGATCAAGGCTACTGGCATTTCGAACTGGAGGCTGATTGCTCTATCACCGCCGACTACATCTTAATGATGCACTATTTCGGCGAAGAAAATGACTCGCTACAAGAGCAAATGGCGACCTACTTAAGGGCTCGTCAAACTGAAAATGGCAGTTACTCTCTCTTTACCGGAGGAACAGACGATCTGAGCTGTAGTGTCAAAGTCTATTTCGCCTTAAAACTAGCGGGTGACAAAACCACATCGCCGCATATGGTTAAGCTCAAAAACTATATCCTAGCTCAAGGGGGAGCGGCCAAGTCAAATGTTTTTACCCGTATCACTCTGGCTATTTTTGAACAAATTCCTTGGCGAGGTGTGCCTTATATTCCGGTTGAGATTATGCTACTCCCCAAATGGTTTCCTTTCCATTTGGATCGCGTTTCTTACTGGTCAAGAACAGTTATGGTGCCACTTTTTATACTTTGCACCCTAAAAGCAAAAGCACTTAACCCTAAGAAAATTAACATTTCAGAGCTATTTGTCACACCACCCAATGAAGAAAAGCATTACTTTTCTAATGACACGTTATTAAGCAAAATATTCTTAGGTCTAGATAAATTAGGTCTAATCACCCGCCCTTTCATTCCCAAAAGACTCACACAAAAATCCTTTGATCTCGCACTGGCATGGATTATCGAAAGACTTAATGGTGAAGACGGTCTAGGCGGCATTTTCCCCGCTATGGTTGCCGCTTATCAGGCCATGTTACTTTTAGACATGCCCCTCGACCACCCTGACGTTAAAACAGCTCGCCAAGCCGTAGATAAATTAATTGTTTTTCGCGACCAAGAAGCCTATTGCCAGCCCTGTCTGTCGCCCGTTTGGGATACCGGGTTAGCCGCATTGGCCTTACAAGAAGCCGATCCAAAAGGAACACGGCAATCTAGAGAAAAAGCTTACAACTGGTTAAAAACGAAACAGTTAGATAAACAACCCGGGGACTGGCAAATTAGGCAACCTCACCTTGAAGGTGGCGGCTGGGCCTTCCAATTTGAAAACCCACACTACCCCGATGTTGACGATACGGCAGTAGTTGCGTTTGCTATGGCCAATGCCGACCTGCCTAACCTTAACGAATCAATTAACCGTGCGACACGCTGGACTGCCGGTATGCAATCTAAAAATGGTGGTTTTGGTGCATTTGATTGTGATAACACCGATTATTACTTAAACCATATCCCTTTTGCTGACCACGGCGCATTACTGGACCCACCCACTGCTGATGTAAGCGCACGCTGTGCCATGTTACTGGGCCATCAAATAAAAAACCACCCCGAATATCAAACCACATTAGACGATACTATTGCCTATCTCCGTAGCGAACAAGAAACAGATGGCTCCTGGTTTGGACGTTGGGGTACCAACTATGTCTACGGGACTTGGTCTGTGCTATTAGGATTAGAACAAACTCAGGTTCCAAGAAATGACCCTATGTACACCAAGGCGGTCAAGTGGCTGAAAAGCGTACAAAACAGCGATGGCGGTTGGGGAGAAGATAATCATAGTTATCATGACGATAGTACGCGAGGACAGGCTCAAAGTAGCACCTGTTTCCAAACGGCTTGGGCGCTTCTTGGCTTAATGGCGGCCGGCGAAGTTAATAGCCCCGAAGTAAAAAACGGCATCAATTATATTTTAGCCAACCAAACCGAAGAGGGTCTTTGGGTTGACCCTGGCTTCACAGCACCCGGATTCCCTAAAGTTTTTTATCTGAAATACTATGGCTATGACAAATTTTTTCCTTTATGGGCATTAGCACGTTATCGTAACGAACTTATAAAACTGTGATTCTTGGGATTATTGTTGCGTTACCAGAAGAACTGACCACACTTACTAACGCTAAAATAACAAAAGGTCAGATTCATCCTCTGGGCAATAACATTTGGGTAACCTTATCAGGCACAGGCCCTAATAATGCTAGCGATGCAGCCCAAAAGTTAATTTCACACGGCGCTGACCACTTAATCAGCTGGGGTTGTGCTGGCGCGCTTTCTACGCAATTAAAACCGGGTCACTTAATCATACCGACTCAACTCATCGACCAAAATAACAACTCTATCAATCAGCAGCCTGCTTGGCCTGAATATCTGCTTAACAAATTAACAGCACCTGAAGTAATAACACCGGGAACATTACTAGAAAGTGATCAACTGGTTTCTAGCGGAAAAAACAAAGAACACCTCCATCAAAAAACAAATGCTGATCTTGTAGATATGGAAAGTGCCGCCATTGCCCGTATTGCACATCTCAACAACCTTCCTTTCGTCGCCATCCGTGCTATCGCTGATACGGCCACAATGAATTTACCCAAGGCAATCAACCACTCACTTGATAGTAATGGTGAACTACAATTAAGCATTCTACTTAAATACCTATTGATACACCCTTATGAAATACCTGAACTGATCAAACTTGGACTGTCATTTAATTCGGCCAAAAAGTCACTCTGTCATGTCGCTGAACAGTTGGCTATAATAGCCAGCTTTCAATCACCTGAAAACTAACACCGACTATGCCTGATCACCTCCCGTCCCATAGAACTCTTTTTGTGCTCAGTTCCGTAGTCCTTCGCTTTCCTTGGCTGATTGTATTTTTTTTTATTTCACTGAGTGCCGCCAGTTTACAATTTACCATTAACAACCTGGGTGTTAATACCAATGTTGCAGAACTCCTATCTCCCGATTTGCCGTTCCAAAAAAACCGCCTAAAACTGGAGACAACATTCCCAAAGTCGGCCGATACTTTATTGTTAGTCGTTGAAGCCAGTACCCCTGAAAACACCGCGATAACCACACAATTACTCATCGAGCGACTCAACAAGGAACCTTTATTCACCTCAGTTTATGCCCCGAGTAGTTCAGATTTTTTTAAACGCCAAGCATTCTTGTACCTTGAATTAGAAGAACTCGACAAGCTCTCTCACGACTTAATAGAAGCACAACCGTTTGTCGGCCACCTTGCACAAAACTTTAGTCTTGATGGCTTATTTAGCATCATAAATCATGCCTTTAAGCCACAAGATACCGTGTTACCTATGGATATTAATCCATTACTAACCGCTATTAACAACACTCTTGAAGCGAAATTATACGGTGATAGCCAACCTGTTTCATGGCAACGCATCATTCTTGGCCGAAACTCCTCGCTTGAAAAAAACCGTCGTTTGGTGATCGCTAAGCCGTTGCTTGATTTCAACCAGATCATGCCTGCTGAAGAAGCCTTTCTAAAAGCCCGGGAAATCTCCACAGAATTCGAACAATCTATTGATGAAGTTTCTATATCCATTACCGGTGAAAAGGCTTTAGAACATGAAGAACTAGAAAGCGTCAGCCAGGGTGCCATTTTCTCAGGCATTCTCTCCCTGACCTTAGTCTGCTTAACCCTTTTTTTCGCACTCCGGTCATTCAAACTCTTATTTATTACCTTCATATCATTAATAACTGGCCTTATCTTAACGGCTGGATTTGCAACGGTTTCGGTCGGCCATCTTAATCTTATATCCATTGCTTTTGCTGTGCTCTACATCGGCTTAGGCGTCGACTTTGCTATCCACCTGTGCTTACGTTACCGAGAATTAATTGCTGAGAAAAAAAGTAATCTCGAAGCTATTCATGGCAGTATTCAAAGTGTTGGAAAATCGCTTATCTTATGTGCCATAACCACTTCAATTGGTTTTTTTGCCTTTATTCCAACCGATTATGCCGGCGTTTCTGAACTGGGTATTATCTCTGGCGCAGGCATGTTTATTGGTCTCATTGTTTCCCTAACATTACTCCCTGCGTTATTATCAATCTTACCGATTCACAGTATTACCCAAGGTAAAGCAATAACACCTCGATTAGACCATCTCGCTACCCTTCCTTTTCGCTTTAGTACCACCATTCGTATCGCTGTCATTTTTTTAGTTTTTGGCGCTAGTTATTTTATCGGTCAACTCACTTTTGATTCCAACCCCGTGAATTTACGTGACCCCACTAGTGAATCAGTGACCACCTTTAACCGCTTGTTAAAATCGCTTGATGACTCGCCGTTTGCCGTAGCGACCTTAGCTGATGATCTCAGCCATGCAGAACAACTCGCCAATCAATTTGAAGCACTTGATTCTGTTAAGCAAGCCATAACTATTAATAGTTTTGTCCCTGAAGACCAAGAAGAAAAGTTATTTATTGTTGAAGATCTAGACCTCGTCCTAGGCAGTCAACTAGGCGCCTTTTCAAAACCCATTCAACACCACGACAACCATCAGGCTCTACTCTCGTTTAAACAAAACATTGAAAGCGCATTAGCACTTAAAACAGCACATTTAAACCTCAATCTATTACAGAAATTACACACTAACGTAGACCGCTTTCTGTCCCTACAAAAAACAACACCCACTTCAACTGAAGATGAAAAAGAATTATCTATTGATCTATTAGGACTACTGCCTTTTTCGATGGATCTTCTGAATGCCGCATTAGCCGCTACTGCCTTTGAAATAACAGATATCCCTCACTCCATCAGCGAACATTGGATTAGCCATAACGGGCTCTATAAAATCCTCGTACAACCGCAATATAATTTAATGGACCAAGATAAATTAATCCAATTTGTAGACGAGGTACAAACCGTTGACGACCGCGTTTCCGGATTAGCTGTTGCCGATCAATCTTCCGGTAAAGCCGTCGTACAAGCCTTTATCCAAGCATTTATTGGCGCCGTCTTGGTTATCTCAATACTGTTATGGTTCATGCTGGGAAGCTTGAGGGAAACCCTTCTCGTGATAGGGCCCTTACTCCTTGCCGGATTATTAACCGGCGCATTTAATGTCATCCTGGACAATCCTTTTAACTTTGCTAACATCATCTCCTTACCCCTCTTAATGGGTATGGGCGTAGATAGCGGCATTCATATTGTTCACCGCTTAGCACACAGCAATGAGCCCAGTAATAATTTATTAAGAACGAGCACGGCACGCGGTGTCTTTTACAGTTCAATTACCACCTTCTGTAGCTTTACGAGTCTTGCCTTTTCCCCGCATGTAGGAACTGCAAGTATGGGACTGTTATTGGCAATTGGTATATCATTAACCTTGCTCGCAACATTAATCGTCCTACCTGCATTTAGCCACAAAAAAAGCACCTCTTTTAATTAACGTATTAAGGTACATCATGTCACTTAGTATTTCCGAATTACTTCAGTCACGTAGCAATGATAAATTTACTTTGCACGAACAACATCTTAATAATCAAATGGTCCGGGTACTTAATACCATTGGTTATAATCGCAACTACAAAAAAGCAGTCGGTCAGTATCTTTACGATGATAAGAATCAAGAGTATCTCGACTGCTTAAGTGGCTTTGGTGTTTTTGCTGTGGGTCGCAACCACCCAACCGTAATCGACGCCCTACAAGAAACGTTAACCTTGGAATTACCCAATTTAGTACAAATGGATGTCTCCTTGCTGAGCGGTATTTTTGCTGAAAAGATTCTTCAAACTACGCCCGACAATTTAGAGCGTATGTTTTTTTGCAATTCAGGAACTGAAGCGGTTGAGGCTGGCATTAAATTCGCGCGCTACACCACGAAACGAGAAAAGATTCTACATTGTGAACACAGTTACCACGGCTTAACATTGGGTGCACTTGCCTTAAATGGTGAAGAAGTTTTTCGTGAAGGGTTTGGCCCACTATTACCTGGCTGCTCCAGCGTTCCTTTTAACGATCTAGAACGTCTTGAAGCAGCTTTAGCCAATAAAGATATTGCCGCTTTTTTCGTTGAACCCATACAGGGAAAAGGCGTTAACTTACCCGATGACAATTACTTAAAAGAAGCCCAACGCTTGTGCCGCCACTATGGCACCTTATTTGTTGCTGATGAAATTCAGACCGGTGTCGGAAGAACCGGTAAATTCTGGGCTATTGATCATTGGGATGTAGAACCGGATATGATTTTAATGGCCAAAGCCCTTTCGGGTGGGTTTATTCCCGTTGGCGGAGTCGCCATGACCCAAAAAATCATGGATGCGGTTTTTAACCGAATGGATCGCGCCGTTGTTCATGGCTCCACATTCTCTAAAAACAATATGGCTATGGCCGCCGGTATTGCCACATTGCAAGTAATCGAGGATGAAAAATTAATAGAAAATACCGCTGTAATTGGTGAGGATATTATCACCAGTCTTGCCGCAATGACTCATAAATACGAATTTCTCAAAGAAGTCCGTGGCAAAGGACTTATGATTGCAATTGAATTTGGCGCCCCTAAAAGTTTATCACTCAAAACTGCTTGGATGATGTTAGAAACGGCTAACAAAGGCTTATTTTGTCAAATGGTTACCATCCCATTATTTAAAGAACACTACTTATTAAGTCAGGTTGCAGGGCACGGAATGAACGTAGTTAAATTATTACCGCCCTTAAATTTGACAGAAAAAGACCGTAATTGGGTGATTAATTCATTTGATCAAGTGATTGCTGATTGCCATGAAATTCCAGGTTCTATTTGGGATCTCGGAAAGAACTTGGCCAGTCACGCGATTAAAAATAAAAAAACTAAATAACGCGGTACACAGCCTCGACATTGCTTAACTTTGTTCAATAAACTGACTTTAAACCATTACTTATTCTCATGAATGATACGACCCTTTACCCCTTACTGAGTCAGATAGAGACACCGGCCGACTTACGTGCTCTCACTGAAGATCAACTTAAGCCTTTAGCCAAGGAATTACGTGAGTTCTTAACTTACACGGTGAGTA